>Ga0315901_10002222_pt1 | contig 27131 bp, 60 predicted proteins | sample LakEriMetagenome_10_FD_203761 | JGI IMG/M metagenome (GOLD analysis project Ga0315901, IMG submission 203761) | Freshwater fungal communities from buoy surface, Lake Erie, Ohio, United States - Buoy 2 MA116 | ecosystem: Environmental > Aquatic > Freshwater > Lake | place: USA: Lake Erie, Ohio...
GTATGGAATTTGTATACGGTAACTTTGGCACTCCTAACTTAGAAACCTCATTAGATCTATTAAAAGAAAGACTTGTTCGAGATATTGATTATATATTAGAAGAAATCAAACGAAGGAAATCGGAATGATTTACATTATAATACTAGCTCACTGGATTGCTGACTTCATTTGCCAGACTAATTGGATGGCACAGAATAAAAGCAAAAGCTACAAAGCACTCTCCTTACATATCCTGTCCTTGGCAATTGAAGGATTTGATTGTACTCTATATCTAGAGGCAAACGAATTAGTTGATCTTAAACGCATTATAGACAAGAGGGTTGGATGAAACCAGGATATTATTTATCAGAAACGGGAAACTTTCAGATTTGGTATCCAAAAGATTTTTTTGAAAAAGGAAAGCAAAGACTGGATTTTGTAAATAAAGATGGTGTTGAAGAAACAGTAGATTATGATATAGTATCAACAACTTTAATTATTAGTATTTTTGACTTTGAATTTATAGGGGATCTATGAACGATTTAGCAAATCTAATTATATTTTTATTTAATAGCGGTGTACAATATACAACATATACCGACCCAGATTGCATTGATGAAGAGTCCGTAAAAGCCGGTGCTGTTCTTTGTGTTTCAATTAGGGACGCAGCACACATGAACTTCGATGCTAAAGGTAATTTAATTGGTAGTAGTACAGATTGTGCAAAAAGTCATAGGAGTAAGAAATGAAAGTAACCATCGGAAACTACGCAAGTTATATTGAAGTAAAGCCTTGGGACGACTCCTTCAAGCCACTTAAAACAAAAGATCTTGCTAACGGTATATATCTAGATTATAATAAAGATGGAGAGCTTGTTGGTATTGAAATACTGAGTGAGCTTAAGCCAGAATATTACGAAGATTATAAGAAGAAAGAATAGGAGCCGTTTGGTACGTCTGATCGTATCTAACTTAAGTAAACGGTAGGTGCTTCTCTAGTCGGAGAAGGTAAATGGTGAACAATCTCTCAGCCTTTAAATCCTTTTTAATAGGAGTTAAGAATGTGGAATCAATTAGACAAAGCTCTTGAATTACTTTTCAAAGTACTTATAATTTCTGTACCTCTAGCAATATGGAAAGTAATTGATATCTGTATTTGGATATATAACCATGTGGATGTGAGTTTACAATGAAAGAATATGGAGAGCAACGAAACGAAGTATATTTTATATGGCGTAATCTAGTAGCTACTTACAACTTAACTACGAAAGAATTTAAGTTTGAGCAAGATAATATGTTTATTGTCCCTTGGGAAGATTATCCAGAGGATATGAGAAAATTTATTGATTGGGTTATGGTATGTCAACAACATAAAGATGAAGTTCGCTGGACAAAGTTCGATGGTACTCTTATTTACCCAGAGCCAAAAACTGTGGAGAGGTATTAAATGAAAATAACAGAAGATAACCTACGTTTAATAAATGAAGCAATTAAAAAACAATTAGAAGATGCAGGTAAGGATATTATGGACGCAGTTCCTGAAGCTGAAAAATTATTAGAGACAATTAAAAAAGTATACCCGAAAGGGTATAAAAAACATAAAAATAATAAAATCGTACCCGAAGAGGTATAAAATGACTGAAATCCTATACTGTCCAAAGAACAACGAGCTACTTCTATTCACTGGATGCTACGAGCTTGACGTACAGTCAAAGACTATGATACTATACCTACAAACTAAGCGTAAGCGAATGGTGACTGTAACGGCTAGTGAACTTGTACATATAGGATGGTTATGAGCTATAAGGTTCTTTTCAAAAAAAGAATCACTGATAAGGATTGGTACGATTTAGGCTCGTATGCTACCCGTGATATTGCTATGGTTGTAGCTAAGGGAGAGTATTATTATAGAGGAGGGGTTACTCCTGAGTATGAAATTGTTCAGTGTAATAGACCTTCCCAAGAAATACCCCCATATCTGTATCCTACTTTAATTTATTGTGTAGGTTTTCTTTCTTCGGAGGAACAGGAAGCGTTTAGAGATGAGCATTTTAAATATCTTAGAACAAAAGGATTAGTATGACCCCCGAGAATTTTGTATTTTGGCTTAATGGTTTCTTTGAAATCAGCGGTAGTAAAACTCTTACAGAGGAGCAAGTACAGGTATTGAAAGATCACTTGAAGCTTGTGCTGACTAAGAAGACTCCGAATATTACTATTACTCAAAATCCTCTTATCGACGTTATACCTTGTACTAGTCCGAATATAGACTTATCCAAAGGTCTAGTGTGTAGTACAATTGCCACAAAAGGCGTATCTCCATTGACTGTTGATCCTGTAAAGTTCTGTGATAACGGTAGGGTAAAATGATAAAAGTGGACACATGTCCTAAAGCTTGGGCTTTAAAGTACGATTTAGGAAAAACTAAGCATAAGTGCTATAATTGTGGCATAGAGGTAGAGTTAGTAAATCCAGTCATAACCAAGGACTGGGTTGGTTTAGAGAGCGAACCTCATGAGCCATGTGGACAAAGATTTAAAATATCAATACTCAAACCTAGGGATAAAGAGACTAGAAAACTTTTAGAAGGTTAGTTATTATGAAACGTAGCACTATGATTAAAAAAGCTTTAAACCACGACCTAAACACAGTTTGTGTTAATGAAGCACAAGTCGATAGAATGCTTGAGGTTTTTGAAAAGCTGGGAATGTTACCGCCTCAAAAGAAGGGCGCGTTTTGTGATGAGTGTGGGGAACCTAAAGATAACTTAGAGTGGAGCAAGGAATGAGTATGGATAAGATGTCGGAACCAACTTCGGAACAATTAGAAGAAAGAAAACGCAGAGAAGAGATGGAAAAGTATATAGATAACTTACCTCCTATATCTGCCGGAACTTACAAAGTAAAGCTACTAAAAGACTTTGCTGGAGGTTGGGATTATCTAAAAGGAAACATCGGAGATGTAGTAACTATAGAAAATTGCGGAGTACGTAGTGAAGGAAGAGGCATGGGAACTAAACACCGAGCTGGCTGTATTAATATCGATGGGGGTATGAGTGCTTCTTGGTTATTTATTCCCGGTGTTGATATAGAGATTATAGAGAAGGTGAAAGATGACCTACCTTGAAGCTCGTAACTCTGGCTATCCATTCAATAGAAGAAAATACAAAGATGGATGGTATATACGAGACTTGCGTAGAAACGTAGACTATGCTATGATAGACTTGAGTCAAAGGTTTTGGTCTGAAGCAGATTTAGCAGCAAATGATTGGTGGACTAAACCGATAGCTGAGGCTGAAAACAATTTGGAAAACAAATGATTCATATAACAATAAACATCACCAAAAAATTACTATTTACGTTTTCAGCAAAACCCTTTTTTAATAACTTTACACTAATAGATGTTGGATACGGTAGATTTATTGATTATAATTTACACATAACTATTTGTAATATTACAGTAAGGTTAGCTTATGAAAATGTTAAACAAAGAGAGCATTTAAAAAAAATTTACGAATCTATAAGAAATATTGATGATAGTGAAGAGGAAGGTTGGTATGAAAAGGAGTGATGCAATACTATCTCTCAGTGAAAAGCTACAAAAAAGCCAGAACTTGCTTGATGGATATAAGAACGGTAGTATAACATTAAAGTGCTTGTGCGATAACTTGGCTACAAGAGCTGTGGATTATTGTGTGGGAAGTCTTCGTATGCTTCCGCCAGAAAGTTCTCGTAGTATTAGGGTTGGCGCGTTTGATTTACAGCATGTTCAATATGCTCATGTGTGGGACGAATATGATTGGGCAGAGGAGTTAGAAGATGAAGAGGAGTGAAATGCTCTCTAAGATAGCTTCAGTAATTATCAACTACAACGAAGTTGATAGCGTTATAAAACATGAGAAGGCTTTGGAAATAGCTGAGACTATTTTAAAAGTACAAGAAGAGGTTGGCATGTATCCACCAGACAGATTTCATCAAGGTCATCATATAAGTGAATGGGAGCCAGAAAATGAAGAGAAGTGAGATGTTAGAAAAAATGGTGTTTTCTATGGAGCTTCATGCCGGTAATGATCCTGCTTGGCTTGATAATAATCCTAAACTCAAGCAAGGTGCTTACGATTATGCTAACAAGATTTTAAGAGATTTAGAAGAAATTGGAATGCTACCCCCTTTCAACTATTGGGCATTTCATACTGATGGAGATAAAGCAGATCCTAAAAGTTCTAATTATCATATCTGGGAAGTAGAAGATGATTAGATTTCGTGTAATGAATATTATTTACACTGAAGGATTTAGAAAAGGATTAACTTTAAAAATATTACATATTTCGATTTATAGTAAATTTTTTAAAAAACTACAATTCATATCTATTCCTTTTTGGTTTATGAGTTACAACAGAAAGTACGCAAATTACATTCATAAAGTTTCTGAACAAATAAGGAACGATCGTGAAAAGAAGTGAATTTATAAAAAAAGCTTTACACCATATTCGTAATACAGTATGTGTTAATGAAGAAGAAGTTTCAGTAATGCTTGAAGTTTTTGAGCAATTAGGAATGATTCCTCCAGAAACAAAAGCTAAACCAGAAGATTTCTCCAATTTAGACTTGCGACAAGATTTTTTAGACAAGCACGATTTTACTGTAAATAAGTGGGATGAAGAAAATGAGTGAAAATATACATGGTTTTTGTCCTCACTGTAACGCAAATCTAGACGGGGAATTAATAATAGATTACCCACTTAGTCAAGGTAAGACTATGGAAGAAGCCATTGCTTATGCTTCTATGTATTCGGGATGGAACACACACAAAGAAAATAATAGGTGGGGTAGAGCTATTGGTATATACTCTATAGATAAGGATAGAACTGTATGTCACAGATGTCCTGATTGCGAAAAAACGTTTTAAAAAGGTTTAAAATGGATTTATACGTTTGTCGTTGTTGTGGTAAAAATGACTTATTAACAGATCAGATGAAAAAAGAAAAGTTTTTACATTCTAATAGAAGAGGCATCTGTAAGAAATGTAGTTCTAAAAACGAATCAAATCAAGAAATGATCCGTAGAGCTAACAAAAATCCTGAAAATTATCTATCTTGTGACAAATGTGACGGTATAATGAAAAACATGACTGGCGGAAGATTTAACATCAAAAGAACTAATTGTAGATATTGTAAAAGCGAAAGCGTTTCAGCTTATTAAAATATGAAAATATTACTTTTTTTAGCATTATTAAACGTTAGCTATGCTCAATCGGGTCAAGCTTTATATAAAACTAAATGTGCTTCTTGTCACAATTTAAACCCAACTAAACCTGGTAGTATTGGTCCTGATATAGCTGGATCTAGTCTAGAGCTAGTGCGATTAAAAACGCAAAATAGAACATATCCGGCTAACTATAAACCAAAAAGAAAGACTAGGGTAATGCCAATAATTAAGTTATCAGAAACGCAAATAAAAAATATACATGAATATATAAATACTTTTTTGAAAAAGAAATAAGTTTATTGATAGATTATTTTACTTTTTTCTGATGTAAGAAAGCTTCTTGTGTAAGAAATAATCCCTCTAGCTTCCAGACTTTTTAAAGCTTCTCTAACTGATCTTACGCTACAGCTAATTTCCTTAGCTAAATTTTCTTGTGAAATAGACAGGGTTTTTTCAGTAAGGTTTAAATAAAGAACAATTTTTAATTCAACAGGTCCAAGCGTTTTAATATGTTCTAAATTTACCACTTTAACTCCTAAAAAATTAGAATAGCAACACTAAAGCCAATTAACATTAACGAAAAAACTAAAACAGGATTAATTGAAAAAATGGAAGAAAGTAAACTTATTCCGATTAGTAAACATAATCCTCCAATTAATTTTAACATACTTTTTGCCATAAACTATTTCTTAATATCCTTAATTTTTCTGATAAAAGTTCTTCAGGAGCATCCATAACAATTTCTTTATCGATATGGGGGTATTTATTACAAACGTAATTAAAAGCAAACTTAACAACTTTCCTTTGCCATAAACGTATTAAAGGAGCAAAAAATCTAAGGGGTCTACACGTAACGTCGAATCGCCAAAGCCAATTAGGATATTGGCTGTAAACATAACCTGGGTGTGTCATAGAGTGAAGTGTTCCATCACATAAATCTATCGTCCATCGAGCAGTACCAAATTTTTCCTTACTATGAACTCCTATTCTACCAAATTTTTGCATAATATTAGTAGCTTCATCTATAGCCATATATAAAGATTGCCAATCAAAGTCTGTATCATTCCAATGATGAAAAGGCATTACATTAACCCCAGTAAAATTCTAGATAATAAAAAACCTAAAAATATATCTAAAAAACCACCAACAAAAAAAGCTAATATAGGATTATTTTTTCCAAAATTTGTCGTTAATAATAAAGCAATCATAATTATTTCCTTTCATCAACTAGACGAACTAGAGTTTCAAAATCAGAATAATATACAGTATACTGACGATCATTAGCGAGAACAATTGTTACTTCGTTGTCGTCCGCTTTATCAGGATTTCTTTCTTTATAAATGGCAGCTATTTGCTTAGGATTGATAGCTACTTGATGATTAAGGTTTTTTGAATAAGCGTTAGCTAAAGTGAAAATAAACATACGACCTCCCTAGTCCTTTTTTAATTTTAACGCTTTAATATAAAAAACACAAGCTACAATTCCTAAAAATATTCCGGTCATGGGTGCTTCACAATGTAAAGCGTAAATATTCATTAGAGAAAAAAAGTTACCAATAGAAGTGTAAATTAATAGTTGTTTCATAAAAAAAAATGAGCCAGATAGAACATCTGACTCATTCCAAAAGGAGGTCTTTCTACAAAAAATGTTTTGTAGTAGGGGTAATTAAATTTTACTAAAGTTTTTATTTATAATCAATCTTTTTTTACAGGAAAGCATTTATATTTCCAAATAATGCCTAAAAACACTAGGTTAGCCGAATAATTTACTATTAAAGGTAAGTCTTTTTTAGGTACAATGTACAGTAAAGTGAATAATTCACCAAGCGTCCAAAGTATTAGAAAGTTTAGGGAAATTCCTTCACTATGACCTTGTTTAATAGATAACAAACATTGCGGAAACCCACAAATAGCTAAGCAAATACTTCCAATATATCCAATAAATTCCATTATAACTCCTTTAATTTACAAGAATACTTCCAAGTTTTCTTTATCTTAGATAACTCTCTACCAACTTTTCGACAGTTATCTTCCTTTAAAAACTTATACTTATGTTTTATAGTGGTATTCAGTAAAATAATAGTTAGTACCCATAGCTTCATAAATTACTTCTCATATCTCTAAAATATTTAGTCATACCATACCATTCCTCATGCGAATATCTATTTCCTTTAGAATTATTACATCTCCAACAACATACAATTAAGTTTGATTTTTCATATCCATTTGAATTATTCATCCTGTCTAAGTTATATCTAGACCCATTTTTAAATAGATTAACTTTTGTCCACTTAACTTCCTCATAACAATATTGACAATTATTAATTTTGGTAAATTCTAAAAATTCAATATAAGTTAGAGTTACTTTAATACTTTTTTCAATTGCATTTTTTAATAAATTATTATATAAGGCTTCGTAGGGTCTTTTTACGGTAGGGTTAGGTACTAACCTAGCTTTTTTTAATTTTATTAAATTAGCACATCTTTTACAATTACCAGACCAATTACTTAAACAGTATTTATCCCTATAAATAATATTTGTACAATTTTCATTTTTACATCTACATTTAAAATAGGAGACCAATTTTTTTATTGATCCCCTTTCTTTTTTAACTTCTTCTAAAATTAATTCTTGATTTTTCATTTTATTGGACAAACTCCAGTTGCACATTCTGCGTCCATTTCAAAATCACCTATTACTGAAAGAGATTCAATTTTTTTCACTTTAGCAGAAAGTTTATCAAATTGTTCTTCATTAATTTCTTCTAAAGGTGCTTGAATAAATCCATGTTCCGAATGTAATAAAAAGGAAACAGTTTTTAAATAAAAATTATAGTTTTTCGAAAGCCATTGTTTAATTTCTTGAAGTTCTTCTTTTTTATAATAAATAGTAACTGACACAGCATTATCAGACCATTCTTTTTGTAATCTTTTAATAACTTCTAATTGATCAATAGCTGTCATATCTTTAGCAAATGTAGTTCCTTTTGGAAAACAACTAGGAAATGAAACAACCACCGTGTTTTTATCTTCAGTTCCATCAAAGTTTTTCTGAAACTCTATAGGATATCCATGACTTCTACAAACTTCAACTAATGAATTATTAGATGCAATTCTAATACGTCTAATGTGATATTGAGAATAACCCGGATGTGCCCCAGGAGTTACTCCTGCTAATAAACTTAAAGTACCACTAGGTTTAACTGTAGTAAGTTTAATAGAAGTCGGAAATCCATTTTTTTTAGAATAATCAACGTCATAAGCTCTAAGCATTTCATAAGCATCTGAAAGCCAAGAACGTTGTTCTTCCGTTGCTTGTAAATATCCTGTAATACCAATTCCCATTCGCATATTTTTATGAACAATAGCTTCTGTTTCAGGGTGATGACAGGGTAAAGATAAACTATGTTTAGCAATTCTATAAAGATTTTTTAAAACTTGAAACAATCTTTTTTTAGTTTTAATATTTGGGAGAAAAGTTTCAGCTAAACAACAAGTTTCTTTATCTTCTAAAGATTGTTCAGCACAAGGATTAAATCCAATTATGTTAGAATCTGGATATTGTGTTTCTCCTGTTCTACCAATAGTTTGAGCAAGTTTAAGATTAATTAATCCGTAAGGTTCACCGTTACCATTGTAACCTTGCCAAAATTGTTCAGGTAAAAGAGAAAAATCATTACAAACAACAGAATTATTTGACATCGCTCTCCAATTAGGAATATTACCTAAATCCCAACGTTTAGCATTTAAAAATTGTAAATCATCCATATCACCAATAGCAATTTGTGCGGATCTTCTTACATTTCCCGCTACAACTACAGACCCAATAATATTCATTATATCTAAACAATCAATCGGACGAACTTTTTTACTAGCTCGAGAATTTAAAAGCTTATTAATTTCTGTAATTCCCCAACAAAGATCTTCTGGTCCTGAAGCAACTCCGCCAAATCCTTTAATTAAAGTTCCTTTCCCACGAATACAAATAGTAGAGTAACTAAACCCTTTTCCGGTTATAAAATGCGATTCTAAAGTTTTTTGAAGAAGTTCTACCCATCCTTGACGAGTATCGGGAACAATATAATCAGCATCTTTTGTATCTTGTCTTATAATTTTAACTTTTTTAGGTTTTGGAAGCTCGTATACATGTTCTCTTTGAATATTAAACCCAACCCCACATCCTAACATTAACATATCCATAGCCCAAGTAAAAGGACGAATAGGTTCATTTACAAGCGTTACAGCGCAGTTTTGTAAAGAAGGTAATCCAAGTTTATCAACAGTTTTTGTTCCTAATTGCCATAAAAAACGTCCAGCTACAATACCTTCTAAATTAAGCATCATTTGTCTAACATCTTCTTTTTCTTCTGAAGTAAATCCAACTTTTAATTGTTTATCACAAGCGTTTAATACTCTTTCAATAGTTTGTTCAAATTCTTCTGTTGGGGAATTATCTTCATCTTTTAATTTTCTAGCATAAGTTCTTTTAAATGTCGGATAACCTATAGGACCCCAAGGAATTGTCATTAAATTTCCTTTTGTAATTTTGGTTATTGAAATTATAACTTATTTTTATCAAGAAATAAATTACTTTTTTCACATTCTTGACAAGCACATTCGTATTCAGTTCCTTTCACTTGATCTTTAACACAAACAGAACCAATTGAATCAGCCATAAAGCTCCTTTGTTAACTACCTACTATCCAATGATAACTGTTCGCTTTATATTTAGGCAAGTTCTTTTTATCATCTATTAAAGCAGCGTCTAAAAATTTTATTCTGTATTGAGGATATAAAACAAAATAATCATCTGTAGTTTGTATAGCGTGAAGTTGTTTCCAGTGTGTTGGATGTCTAGAATATCCCTCTCCAATAAAATCTATTGTAAAAAGGTATTTTCCAAGCTTATTTATGTGCTCACCCTTAACTTCGCATTCAGCATATCGCAATGATTCCATTGTAAATACTTCTATAGAATCACTTATACAATCCCACATTTGAGCATCAAATAATTCAAGTTTTCTATCCAATAATTTTTCTGTAAAAGTTATTGCATTTGCCGGTAAGCCAGTAAATAAAGCTCCGTTATCCAATAAAACAGTAAACTGAAGCGCTTGATTTTGTCTAGCCCTAACTGAAATTAAATGACCGCCAGTTTTACCTTCCTGACTAGAATCACTATCAAATAAAAAATAATCCCAAACAAAAACTCGAATAGGAGGCAAATTTTGATTATTCACTTAAAAACTTCCATTTCGACCATACAATCAATAAACTTATTAGCTGTCATTTTAGTTACACACTCAGCTAATTCCATTTTTCTAGGACAATCGTTAAAATTCCAACGATTTAAAGACCAGTTAGATTCACAAAAATTACATAAAATATTCGGAACCACAGATCGAGTTTTAGCTAAACCTCTATAAGGAATTCGTAAATCTGGACGTATTGTAGTAAAACCACAAACAACTGGTACATCCGTTGTAAATGCTAAATGGATTGGTCCAGAATCCATTCCTATAACACACTTAGACATCCCCATAATTGTAGCCAGTTCTTCAAGGGTTGTTTGATTCATCAAGTCTACACCAAATCCTGGGTAAGTAAATTCAGTTTTAGCTAAATTCTTTTTCCAAATACTAATAGCTCCAGTTTTACCAACATAAACAGGGATTAACCCCCTAGCTTGTACATATTCAGCAATTTTTACAATCTCAGATGCAGGGATGGTTCTTTGACGATCACGAAAGGTAGTTATAAGAACTACAGCTTTACTGAAATCTACATTAAATTTGGATACATCAACTTTTGGTAGCGGGACATATTTTGTCTCGTAGTCTTTTAAAACACGTCCTAATAAACCAATAGAAGCATATTCAGTTAGTTTTAAACGTGAAGGAGTAAGACGACAATTTAAACCAGAGCCAACCAACATATTTAAATGACGAACTGCATAGGACTTATCGTACTCAGGTTTAACTTCAACAAACTTGTCTTCTGGAATAAAAGGAAATAAACATTTAAAGTGTTCGTGAATACCTACTAGATAATTACCAGTAGAATGAAAGTTATCTATAGCATATTTTAATGTAGGCGCACTAGCGATTAAATCTCCAACTGCTGCGCTATTTAAACAGTAAACAACTTTATCTGAAACCATTAAAATCTCCAATTAGGTTTTTTGTTTGCAATCATCTGCGATGTCACAACTAAAGCTTTAGGTTTAGGCTTCATGCTAGGTGCTTCAAATTGAGCATTAATAAGGGCTTCTTCGATTGTGCTATGAAGACCTCTAGCTCCTAAATTCTTTTTTATAGCCTCTAATGAAATCATAGTCAAAGCGCTATCTTCTACGATTAATTCAATTCCTTCGCTTTCAAACCATTCTTGATAGGATAGTAATACAGATCCTTTAGAATCAGTTAAAATCTTTTTGTAATCTTTTACAGTAAGTGAATGAAGCTTTGTAATAATTGAAAATCTACCAAGAAATTCTGGTATCATTCCATATTTAGTTAATGATTGAATTGATGTGTCTGGTAAATCAACAAAAGCTCCTGAGCAAATAAACATAATACCAGAAGTATTTAATGATTTATCATAAACGTCACTACCGGAATTAGATTGATAAGGTACTTCGGAGCCTTCGATTAATTTTAAAAGACCTTGCTGTACTCCTAATCCCCCAACGTCAGGTCCGTCAGTTCCGACATTTTTACGAATTTTGTCAATCTCATCAATATAAACGATAGATTTAGAAGCTCTTAATTCACTGTTTTCACATTTAACGATCAAGTCTTTAATAATTTCCTCAACGTCTCTTCCTTTATAACCAGATGAAGAAAATTGAGTAGCGTCTGTAGTTAAAAAATCAGTTTTTAAAATTTTAGCTAAAGTTGAAACAAGATAAGTTTTACCACATCCAGTCGGACCAATAAGTAATACGTTAGATTTTTTTAGATTTTTATGAATCTTTCTTTTAAAATGATTATAACCAGCTAAAGCCAAATATTTCTTAGCTTCTTCTTGACCTATAACGTATTTGTCCAACTCGGCTTTAATATGTTCAGGAGTCATTTTAATAGAACTCATTTTTCAACACACCTAGCTTTGATCTTCATACTAGAAGTTTCCATCTCTAAAGCTGAAGAAACAGCTCTTAAACAACTGACAGAAGTTTTAAATTCAGTTGTTGTTACAGATGTATTATTTGAGGACATTACAATTAATATTAGTAAATACATTATTTTCCTTTTGTGTAGGGGCACCATTCTTTGCCACAAGGCTTGTCATTACAAAATGGGCAAGTATCACTCATCTTACTTTCTCCAGTTTATATAAAGCACCGTCTAAATAAAAAGTGCGATTTTTTAAATAACGTTTAGAAACAAAGTGTTCAACTATTACGTATGAATGAAGAAATGTTGACAAAAGAAAACCAATCATAAACCAACATAAATATTTTTCTTTAATCGTAAGATTCATTCATTAACCTTTCTAAGTCACATTTAGTATACGGTAATTTTTTAGATAAGTCTATTAAAGAAAAAATTCTAATATCACATCTTTTAAGTATAAACGAAACAAGTTCAAGAAGAATAGAATTATTAAAAGATAAACTTTGAATTACTAAATAGTCATTTTCTACTGTACCTTCTTTATGTAACTGCTTAATAATACGTTTAATTTTAAATATTTCAAAAAATTTACCCTCGACCCAAACAACTTCATTACCGTATTCAAATAAAGATTTATTAACGGGTAGTTTATTTACAAGATTATTATTAAATAAAATCATATTCTAGATCTCAATTCAGATATTGTATCTTCTAGCCAGTATAATAATTCGTCTGATTCGTCGTTTAGGAGCATGTTATTAGGCACTCTACCTAAAAGATAGTTAGGACTATTTAACCAATTTTCTACCAGCTCCTTGTCTCGAAACACACTCAATAGTAATTGGTGGACTTTCTCTTCTGTTGTCATGATTCCTCCTAAAATACTCGTTTAAAGCAACAACAACAAATGGGACACCTAAAGTTGCTATTATATGAATAATCTGAAGTCTTAATCTTTTTGCTTCATATTCAGTCATAAATAAATAATATAACAAATTATTATAGACAACAAGGAATTTTTTATGGCTAAATGTAAAAACTGTAATGAAGAAAAAGTAAAAAAGCCAAAGATTTTTGGCAAGCACACACTTTTTATTGACGATCAAGAACGTAGGTGGAATGGCAAACAATGCCCAGATTGTTATAAAGCATACAATAAAGAAAGAATGCGTAAAGTTAGAAAAGATCCAAGTCTTTTTATTGCAGAAGATTTAGTTATCGTTAAGTAATTGAGTCAAAATTACCTTATTTTTAGGTGTTAAAGCGAAAGATATTACAGCAGAAGTTCCTAAAATAGAAAACAATACTTCATTTTTTACAATAGCCACAGGCTTAACCGAAACCTCTTGTAATCTTGCAACAGCTATCTCTCTTCCTGTTTTTTTGACAAATGGATCTTTAGATGAACAAGTAGAATACCCAACTTTTAATTTAAAAGAAAAGTCTCTATTAAAGATATTTTTAATTGCTTCAAAAAATAAGTCTTCAGTCATACCCTCTATAGCAAGTGTAATTCCACCTTTAGCCTGTATATTACCAGCAGAATCTTTAGCTCTTAAATGTTTATAAAAAATAGTCATTAGATACTCCCGTTGGTTAACTCATTGACCAAGATAAATATAAAAGATTATCATCGGTTGATTTTATAGCTTTTGTATTTGCGTAAAACCCTTTATTTAGGGCAGCAGCTAGTAATTTTAAAGAAGACTTTCTTGTACAAAAAACTTCTAAATCATCAAACCCTAAAGCACAATGTAATTTTACAAGAGCGTTTAATTGTGCAACTGTCTCTATTGGAGGTAGTTCTAATGAGCTTCTCTGTAGTTTAACAGCGGTCTTTTTGCTAATCATACTATTATACTACCCCGAAAAATTTCTTCAGTCAATAGGTACTTAAACTAATTTCCCTAGTTCTACCAAAATCTTTTCTAATAAGGTCGTGTCTTTCTTTTATAACCTTTACTGCATCAGGAATAGTAATGTTTCTTTGTAAAAAAACTAAATAAACTTCTTTTAAATCAGCAACAGCTAAATTTGCTGTATGTTTTAAATCATCCTCGGAAGCATCATAATCAAACATCTCTTTAAAGTATTTTTTTCTTACTTCTTTATCTGGATAACCTATACGATAAAATTGATCGACTCTTCCACATCGAATAACATTTTCAGGTATTTTTTCTGGGTGATTTGTTGTTACAAAAGAAATACAGTTAGTTGGACTAAACTCGCCATCCAAAAATTGTAATATTGTTGATAAAGTGTAATCTTCAAATAAAGTTACAAATTCTTCAAATATAATTATTTTAAGTTTATCAATTTGATTTAATTGTGAAATAAAAGATTCTGTAGGTATATCATTTAAATAAATTACAATAGCATCAATATCTCTGGCTAACCCGCGCAACCAAGAAGATTTTCCGGTACCAGGAGGACCATAAATCATAAAACTTCTAGCATATCTAGTTTGAGCTTTTTCGTAAACTTCTCTATTATTTCTAAACCAAGTTATCTCATCGGAAATTTTTTTAAGTTCAGGCAGTAGTTCTAATACCCTATCATCCCTAACTTGCATACTAACAAGTTTTTCAGGCTGTGCGCTAGTAGCACATTTATACATATAAACACCATTAGGTATTTCTACTGGAGTTAAAGAACTAATATCATTATAATATTCAATTAATAAATTGTTTTTAACTTCAAAATCGTTGTTACCTTCATTGATAATTGCTATTTTTTCAATTAACTCATCACTATTTTGAAATCCGTGATACTTTTTTAACCTAGGAGATCTAGATGCATAAAAAATTTCTTCATTATCTGAAAATTTATACCAGCTCATCTATCCTCCAAAACCAGGAAAAGGTGTGGGATTTTTACGAATTTTATCATTTATTTCATCTGCGATCGATTGTAAACTTTCAATAGCTTCTTCTGCTTCCTTTAAAAGATGTTGTTTTTCAGGGTTATCCCTTACATGATCAGCAGCTTGCTTTAAAGGAAGAATAGTGTTCTCTATAAAAGAAAGTACAGTCTCAGCCTCAGGTCTTTTTAAAGACATATAATTAGAATTATTATGTATTTTATTTCTTAGGTAAAGAAGCGTCATCGCTACTTCCGGGTCCGAACCCGCCATAGCCGTCTTTTCGACGGAACTCAAGATTTCTCTCAATAGACTCTTCTGTAACGTGTTCAAGTTTAAGTTCATAGATAGGCTCCTTGTTACCAAAAATGCTAGTCATATCCGAATTAAAAAACCATGCTAACTTAGAAGATGCGCTAAAAAAAGCCTTCCAATATTTCCCACCCATCATTCTTACTTTGCGTAATTTCACATCGTAAGCCATAATTCGTTTTGTATTTCTTAAAAAGAAAGTACCAAAACTAGGGATTCTTACATAATACCCTTCTTTCAACATTTTAGTCAATTCATCTATAAAAACATTTAGAATATGTTTAGTTTGATATTCAGATAAATTTAATCTTTTACCAATTCTTTTTCTTAGTTCTTTAGCAGAATCATTTAACGAAACATTTTCGCCTGGACCTTTTCTTCTGACATCATTATAATAATGAACATCAAAGAACTCTTCCTTAGTAATGCCATATTTTTCTAGCTTTTCCTTCCACTTTTCGTACATCCGCGTGGACAAAGGATTGGGCGATACCGATCGCTTTGAAGGTGCTTGCGATGATTTTGGTCCATTCATCCATTGTATCCGTTGTTAAAGTCTTAGGTCTACTGTCAACAGCGTTACCTAAAACGTGCTGACTTTTAGGTGCCCCGCCAATAGACTTATTGTGCTTGGAACATCTGTAGCCACTTGTAATTATAACAGATTGTTTGAATTCTAGTCTACACTTTTCTAACTTCTCAATAAGTTCTTTAGATATCTTTTGGTCAATACAGTCAGTATTTTCACACTTACATTCAAACTCTTTTGAATTGAAATGTGGTGTAAATTGAACTAACTCACCTTTCTTCCATGTAAAAAATTCCATAAGTATCTCCTAATAAAATTTGTTAAATTATTGAAAATACTAAGATTTACAAATATATAGACCAATTTGAATAAATATGTTACAGTGTTTATGTGGTTGTTATTATTAATAAAAACAAATACTAGTAGGGAAAGAACAAATCTGATGACCTCTAGTGGGGTATTAATAATTAAACCAGCTAACGTCTAACCCTTTTTTTAACATAGGCTAAAAATGACAAGAGAATATTACCTAAATGCTCTAATTTGTTTACTTTTGCTTAGAGTTATAGTAATAGGCGGTTCTCTCGCAGATGCTCTTGCATTGTCTGCTTTTGCGCTTTATTTAGCAGTTACTCAATATGTTTCTGTTAAAAGGTGGCAAAACGACGCAGATGATATTAATAAAAAAATAGAAGACTTAGTACAACAAATGGAACAGTCTAAAAAGAATTTGCAATCTAAAGATGATGAAATGTTTAAAGAATTGCAGATAGTTTCAGCCAAAGTAGATCAAGTTAAAATGGGTGTGAGTCTTTCACAAGGTATTCGTAAATGAGCGATATTATAGATTTTAATCAATTTAAAAGCGATAAGGAATGGCGAGAATTTGCCAATAGACAAACTGCTACAATTTTAGCTCTACAAAATCAAATAAAATTTCTTGAAGAAAAGCTTACAGAATCAGAAAAGCTTTTAAAAAATACTACGCAAGTTTCACCCCTTACAGTAAACTCAAATGAAGAAGAGTTATGTAAAATTGAAATTAAAAGACTTTATGATAAAGCAAAAATGCAACCTTTGGAATGGAACGAAGTTCGTTCATTTGAAGTATACGTAAAAGCTTTAATAGCAATTAAAAATAAAACTCCTGAAGAAGTGAGTAAAAAATCCGATAAAGCTCCAAAAATGAATCAAGCTCAGTTGCTAGAGTTAGCTTTGAAGGCAACAGATGAATCAACCGAACAATAATTTAACCCCAGCTCAAGCTCGTACAATATTATGGAGACAAGGTAGAATTGTCGATTTCCTATTGGATAATAACCAAATGGAAATTTACAATTCGTTAAAAGATGGTAAGGGTGCTAAACATACAGTAGTGGCTTTATTTAGTCGTCAAACTGGTAAATCCTACGGTCTTCTTACAATCGCAACACAAGAATGCTTAACTAGAAAAGGCATTACAGTGGTGTTTATCGCACCTAGATTAAAACAGGCTAGAAAGATCGCTAAAACTAACATGGCAGAGATTCTTAAGACCTGTCCAGAAGATGTTAGACCTAAATATAACGCTAAAGAAGAATCTTATTATTTTCCTACTACAGGCAGTACGATTGAATTAGCCGGATTTAATGCGGACGAAGTTGAATCACAACGGGGTCCTAAAGCTCATTTAATTATCGTTGATGAGTGCGGGTTTATGAGTAATCTTAAATACGGCTTGAAATCGGTTTTATATCCAAAGCTTAATACAACTAAGGGGTCGATGATCCTTTGTTCAACTCTCCCTCGTTCACAAGGGCATGAATATTTTGAGTTTATTAAAAAAGCTGAATATAACGGTACTTTAATTAAGAAAAACGTGTTAGAATGTCCTAGATATATCAAGGAAGATATAGATAGATTTGCAGAAGAAGTTGGCGGATATGATAGCGTAGATTTTAAACGTGAATATCTGAATATAATGATTACTGATGACGAGTACGCAGTTGTTCCAGAAGCTACTGAAGAATTGATGCAAGAGATAGTTAAAGAAGTTCCAAAGCCCCCTTATTACGATGTTTACGTTGGTATGGATATTGGGGTAAAGGATTTAACAGTGGCGTTATTAGGTTACTATGACTTTAAAAAAAGTACTGTAGTTATTCTAGACGAGGTTGTTTTAAAAGGTAAAACGGTAACTACTGAAAGCATATACGAAAGTATTTCTTTTAAAGAAAACTTACATTTTGGTAATAAAAAACCATATTTAAGAATTGCTGATGATAACAACCAGATTCTTTTAAACGATTTATTGGCGACAAAGAATATGCTATTTCAGATAACTCGAAAAGATCAAAAAGAAGCTGCCTTAAATAATCTAAGAGTTATGCTTGGGTCTAAAAGAATTATTATTCATCCAAGATGTAAAACTTTAATATTTCATTTAAAGAATGCTACTTGGAACAACCGTAAAACATCTTATGAAAGAAGTCCTGATAATGGTCACTACGATGCACTGGACGCTTTAGTATACCTTATAAGGAATGTAAACTTCGGTAAAAACCCTTACCCCAAAGATTATGACATGCCTATGGGGGATTGGTATATGTTAGAAAATGGTAAAAGAACACAGTTTGAACAGCGTATCTTAGATATGTTTACTACAAAAAAGAGATAACAAATATTTTTATGGAACCAAGAAAAGGTAAAAGATTCGTTAAGTTAGTTAAAAAATTAGATGGCTCGACTAGAAAAGTTTCTTATGGTCAAGCTGGATCGGATATAAAGCCAGGTACAACAAAAGGCGATTCTTATTGTGCTAGATCGCTAGAACAATTAAGAAAGTTTAAAGATGCGGCTAAAGATCCAAATAGTCCTTTAAGGCTGTCGAGAAAAAAATGGCGTTGCGTGGGTGCTAAATCCAAGAGGTAAAAATGGACGATGTTAATAACAAAGCTAAGGAATACATTAAAAACGGTTATTTTGCAGCAAAAGATGCAGAGGATACCGCTGGTGTATTAATGGAAAAAGTCCAAGCTTGGAATAATTCATTACTGGCTAATGGCTGGATGAATAAACTAAGGGACTCTTGGCTTGCTTATTACGGTGCCTATTTTACAAACGCTCAAGGAAATGCTCACAGAATTACGTTTGCTGGAGAACAAGGTGAAATCGCTCAGGTAGCAGTAAACCATTTAAGAAACCTCGCTCAACACATGTTAAACATGACTACAGCAAACCGTCCAGCTTTAGAAGCTAGAGCAGCTAATACAGATTTTAAATCACAAGCACAAGTAAATCTAGCCAATGGTTTATTAGATTATTACATGCGTGAAAAACGATTAGAGCGATATATTCGTTCAGCAGTAGAAAGTGCTATTGTTTTATCTGCTGGATATGTTAGAGTTCAATGGGACGCTAATGCTGGTAAGATTGTCGATGAAGATGAAGAGACAGGATTAAAGCTATACGAAGGGGATATTAAATTTAGTAACCTTTCCCCTTTTGATATCATGTTTGATTTATCAAAAGAAGATTCTGGTCATGATTGGATAGTTATACGGGAATTCAAAAATAAGTACGATCTAGCCGCTAAATACCCAGAATATGCTCAAAAAATCGTTCAATTATCAACTAAAGATGAAATAATGAAGCTCTCGATGAGAGCCTTCACACAAATGCAAACGGATGATATACCGATATACACTTTATACCACAATAAAACAGATGCCATTCCTGAAGGAAGAGAGTTAGTATTTTTAGATGATCAGATAATTCTAATTGATCAACCTTTGCCATATAGAAAAACTCCTGTATATAGAATCACACCTAATGAAATCATGGGCACACCATTTGGTTATGCCAGCGTATTTGATATTCTTCCTTTACAAGAAGTTTCTAACACTCTATATACTCAGATATTTTCAAACCAAAATGCTTTAGGAATGCAAAACTTGTTTGTTGAACAAGGCGCAAATCTAAATTTTACAAACTTAGCTGGCGGATTAAACATTATCGAAGGCGCTAAGAAACCGGAACCTTTAAATCTTTTGAATACTTCACAAGAAACATTCCAATTCTTGCAGTTAATTGAAAAGTCAATGGAAACTATTTCAGGTATTAACGCTGTGATGAGAGGTAATCCTGAACCAAATATGAGATCAGCAAACGCTATGGCGTTAGTTCAATCTCTTGCAATTCAGTTTATGTCAGGGCTACAACAACAGTATGTTGCTTTATTAGAAGATGTAGGTACAGGGTTAATTGAAATATTACAAGATTATGCAAACACTGAAAGAGTAGCGTCAATTGTAGGTAAATCAAATAGAACTTATTTAAAAGCTTTTAAAGGAAGCGATCTTTCTGAGGTTAAAGGCGTAGTCGTAGATGTGGCAAATCCTTTAGCTAGAACTACAGCGGGTCGAATTGAAATGGCTGAACAGTTAATGCAGATGAAAGCTGATGAATTTACAATTGAACAATATTTACAAGTTATTAATACAGGTAATTTACGTATAATGACTGACGATAATACTCGTGAACAATTACTAATTCATGAAGAAAACGAAAGATTAATGGTAGGCGAATCTGTTAGAGCGCTTGTTATTGATGAACATTTACAGCATATTAAATCACACAAAGCTGTATTAAACGATCCAGATTTTAGAAAACCTGAATATGCCGATGTTCAAGAAGTTGTTTTAAACCATATTCAAGAACATATTGATCTTTTAAGAAAAACAGATCCAGCTTTCTTAAATATTTTAGGTCAACAAAGTTTACCTCCAGAGCCAGGGTCAGGAGCGCCCACAATGGAACCTGGTGCTCAAGTTCCACCTAATAGTGTTGCACCTGAATTAGCTCAAGTACCTCAACCAGAGGCACCTACTGAAGTAGCTAACATACCTTCACCTCCAGGTCAGTTTAGCGAAATGCCAGTAACTTCTGAACAGAATTTAGCAAAGATAACAGGACAAGGAAATGAAGAACAATAAGACTGGTATTATGAATATGCAGGAAGAAATCGAAAGATTAACTGCTGAATTAGATAAAATTAAGTCAGAAAGAGAAAAGCCTTACGCTGAAAGATATTATGGTAAAGCTTTAGAAAAAGAAGTTCCAAAAAAGAAAAGTCCTCCAGAAATGCCTGAATTCTTAAAAGAAACCGATGTGCCTAAAAATATTCATGGACCTGACACAGATGTCAGTAGGTATGTTACTAAACAACAAGCTAAAGCAAAATTATTTAGAAAGTTAGCTGGAGCATTAGGTAAAACAGCAAAAATTGGGGCACCTTTGTTAGGTATAGCTTCGGATGTATTAGCTTCTGAAGATTTAGATGATGCTGAAATTAGTCCAGAAGAAATTAAACGAATGCAAATAGAAAAAGAATTAACACCAAAAGATTTAGAAATTAAGCAATCTTTAGAAGAAAAAGCTAAAAGCTTAAAACCAAGCGATTCTATAATTGACGATTTGACTGATGATAACGAAGATGATAAGATAGAGGAAATGAATAGGGAAAAAATAAAAAGGTTCCCTCTACTTAACAAAAAATTACTTAGGAAAAAATGAATTATATTGAATATATAAAACCAGTACAAGAAATAAAAGAATACGTTCTAGATCATTCAAAAATTAAAACATTAAAAGTTATTGCTAAAATTGAAAGCAATGATGGTAAAAATACTCTACATAAAAAACTTAATTCCGGAATGCATGAGGGTTCTTCTGCAATAGGTAAGTATGGCTTAATGCCGTTAACAATAAAAGATATTGACGATAGATTTAAAGCTTTATCGGATGAGCAAATACGTTTTAAATTAAATAGAAACCCTGAATTAGAATTTGATTTAGCTTCAAAGTATTACGATATTCTAAGAGAAGAGTTAAAAACTACTGACCCTGGTAAGATTGGTTACGGTTGGTTAGTAGGAGTTACTGGAGCCAAAAAGGCTCTCAAAATTGGAAAAAATATTGAGAATCACTTCCATGTCAAAAAAATCCGAAAAGCTCTAAAAGATTAAATAAAAACAAATAATTATAGAGTCCTATCCAATTCCGGACGGGCTAACTTTTATCTTACCCCATTATGGGATAGAGGAGTAATTATGTCAGAAGAAATCGCTTCAAGTGAAGCAGTAGAATCACAAGAATCAATTGAATCAGAATTAGCCCAAGCTGAACAAGAATTAAAAGCTCAAGCTAATAATGAATCTAAAGCCGAACAATCATCTAAACGCAAGTTTAAATTGAAAGTTGACGGAGAAGAACTAGAAGACGAGATTGATTTGTCAAATGAACAAGAACTTATCAAAAGGCTCCAGTTAGCCAAAGCAGCTCAAAAACGTATGCAAGAAGCTGCTCAGTACCGTAAACAGATTGAGGATACTGAATCAGAAGTAAACGAATTTTTAAGTAGTTTAAGGAGTAATCCGTTAGCAGTATTGAGTCATCCTGAATTAGGTATTGACATGAAACAAATCGTTGAGAATTTCCTTCAGCAGGAAGTTGAGCGTTCTCAAATGACTCCTGAGCAAATTGAACTTGAAGAGGCTAGATCTAAATTAAAAGCCTTAGAAGAGGAAAAAGAGCAATTAGAAAACCAACGCCGCGAAGAATATATGGAGCGTTTAAGAGTTGAAAAAGCTGCTGAAATTGAAAAGGAATTAATTGAAGCTCTTGATTCTGGTGATCTTCCACAGTCTGACTATATCATGAATAAAATGGTGGACTTAGCTTCTATTGCTTATGATAACGGAATTGAATTAAGCATGAAAGAAATCCTTCCTATTGTTCGTGAATCTTATCTTAGAGATGCGCGTCAAATTTTTGGCAAGCTACCGGATGAACTAATTGAAGATATTGTTTCTAAAGATAGAATTCGGAATATTCGTAATAAGCAATTACAAGCATTAAAAAATCAACAAAAACCAACACTTAGCGTACCTGATACGGGTAAAAAAGTTTCGCCAAAAGAAGAAAAGAAACAAAGCGCTAAAGATTTTTTCAAAGATGCTTGGTAATTTAAACAAATAATATCAGAGGGTTATTACCCTCTGTTTCTATATTTTAAGAATATAGATAATCAAGTTAGATTTATTCGCAAGCAATAGCCCGAATAATACCTTTGAGATGATTCTGTTGTGAATAAAATGTGGATTCAATTAACACAAACATAACTCAAGGAGTTTATAATGTCTAGCGCTAATGCTAACAATTTAGTGACCCTAAACGGTCTATTCAAAGAAGTCTATGCCGATAAATTGGAAAGACTTATCCCTGACGGAGTAAAACTACAATCTATGATTAAGTTTGCTCCTCGTCAAAAACAACCCGGTAACTTTAACTAATTATCTAAAATTGACATAGAGGAACCATTCGTGGTATACTCGTTTAATATGGAAGACGTAAAAAAGTACAAAGTATACGTTTTAAAAGATAAAGACGGAAAGATAAAATATGTTGGTCAAACCCGTCAAAGTCTAAAAAAACGTTACTATGGTCATAAATTTCAAAGCTCATTTAAAGATGAGTATTTTACTATAGAACTTGTACAATCGTTTGATAATCCTGAGCCTATGTATAAACTTGAGGCTATGCTTATTGAACAGTATGATCTTGTTGTTAATGGTTGGAATAAAGCTGAGGGTTTTAAAGATTGCCCTGAACAATTCGATGGAACTGGTGAAAAAAATGCTTTTTATGGGCATAAGCATAGAGAAGATGTTTGTAATAAAATAGGCGAAAGAAGCAAAGGTAATAAATATGCCGTTGGTTCTAAAAGTAGAAAGGGATTAAAAAACAAACCAGAGCATCAAAAAGCTTTAATTGAATCAAGAGAAAGAAAAATTCTTTGTTTAGATACAGGAGAAGTTTTTAGAAGTGGTGCTGAAGCAGCAAGCAAACTCGGTTTAAAAAGATCTAAGATTTGCCTTGTATGTAAAGGTTTAAGAAAATCAACTGGTGGATTACGTTTTTCGTATGTAGATAATCAAGGAGTGGTCGATTAGAAATAGTCGACAAAAACTATCCCCTTAATTGCTGGAACCCCCTAACGTAAAGACGAGGGCAATCAGCAGCGAAGCAGTAGCAATACTGAACGTTCAACGACTAGAGCAGCCATAACGCTCGTAGCTTCAAGTGAAGCGAAATGGGGGAAACCTGAACAGATAATGCTGAAGGTTAAGATATAGTCTAATCTGTAGGGAAACTTACAGCAGCGGTCACTGAAACTGGCAAACCGCGGTTAGGAATTAACAAAACCTAATGAATACAATGCTATAACCAACCAGTAGTTCTTGGATTAGAACACGGTGTATCATTTGCTGCTGAAGATGAAGGTGCTTTTTCTCTTCAACCGGCTGTTACTGGTCAAATCAAGAACGCTCAAGTTCGAGGTTTTCAGATGTTGCTTCGTTCTGTCATGGCTTATGACGCTGCGTACGCTTCTGAAGGCGGCGGAGCTAGAGCTTTCGAAGATGCTACCAAATTTCTTGTTGGTAACATGATGAAATCTATGGCTAAGAAGCTTGAAATTGAGCTTTTCTACGGTCAAGCTGGAATTGGCGAAATCGCTTCTACTGCTAGTAACGTAATTACTATCGTTACTTCTGAATGGGCACCAGGAGTTTGGGCTGGATCTGAAAAGATGCCAATCGAAATCTATTCTTCTACTGCTCCAGGCTCTACTCTTCGTGGAGATTGTAACGTAGTTTCTATCGATATGGAAGCTAAAACTGTTACTGTAGATTCTCTTCCTGCTTCTGCTACTGTGGGAGATATCATTTTCATGAAAGGTGCTAAAGATAAGGAAATGCCAGGTCTTCATAAGATCATTTCTAATACTAGCACACTTTTCGGAATTCCTGCTGTTTCTTACAATCTTTGGAAAGGTAACGTAGTTAGCGCCGCTGGTGCTTTAACTTATACAAAGCTTTCTAATGCTCTTGCTAGACCAGTAGAAAAAGGTCTTGAGTCGGATGTTGACGTTTTCGTTAACCCTCGTACATGGTCTGATCTATTGACTGACCAAGCTGCTAACCGTGACAATGCTGTTCCAAGAGTACTTGATTCTTCTTATAAGCCTGCTGAGCTTGAAGTTGGACATGAGTCTATTCTTTTCCATTCTCAGAACGGAAAAATGAGAATTCACTCTTCTAACTACGTTAAAGAAGGTTTTGCTTACGCTGTAGCTCTTGAAGACTTCTTAAGAATCGGATCTACTGAAATCACTTTCCGTAACCCAGGTCGTTCTGATGAGTTCTTCCGTGAACTCGTTGATAACGCTGGTTATGAACTACGTTGTTATACCAACCAATCGCTTTTCTGTAAAGCCCCTGGTAAACAACTTCTTATCACTGGTATCGTGAACTAATTTAATTTGGTTCACTCGGGGAGGTGCAATGCCTCCCCTTTTTTATTTATACCGCTTAAATTAATAGTTTTAAATGGTTAGGTGATGTGGTTACTTAACAAATACCTTTAGAGGTAATTTAATGGCTAAAGTCCTAATTGTCAATAATACACCATATTTATATCCTCAGCCGGGTGAGCAAGCTCCGTGGGGAGAAGGTGCAACAGGTTGGGCGGAAGAAGTCACAAGAGTTTTAAGTACGTTAAAAGGTGCTGCTGATATTCTTGAAACAAGTTATGCTATAGAAAATAATGTAACTAGTCCCGAAATTATAGGTGGACTATCTTTTGATGTGAATATTGTTAGAGGGTTTGTTGTGCAAGCAACGGTTTATCGTTCAAGTGGTTCAAATGAATACGCCGAAGAAGTTTTCTTAAATGGCGTTTATCAAGGCGCTAGTGGCTGGCTTCTTCAACAGGATGGGATTGGAAACGCTGGTATATCGTTTACAATTAGTCCAAGTGGTCAATTAAATTATACATCAACTAACTTACCTACTCCATATTCTGGTATAATTACATTTAGAGGAATAGGAATTCTTACTGTTTAAAAAGAGATTAAAGTATGGCACAAGCATTTCGTTATTTTGTTAAAGGTATTGAATTAAGAGGTGAAACGGCTGATCCTTCAGATAATATAGAAGGTTCGATATTTCGCAATAGTACAGATAATCGTTTAAAGACGTACATTCAAAGTGCAATAAGAGAAATTGTAACAAACAGTCAATCTCAAACTCTTACAAATAAAACAATCGACGCTGATAGTAATACAATCTCTAATTTAGAAACTGATAACTTAAAAGCTGGAGTTTTAAATACTTCGATAACATTAACTGGAGCATCTGATACACAAGTTCCTTCTGCTCTAGCTACTAAAACTTATACAGATAATTCAATCACCAATCTTAAAGCAAGAGAAACATCTTTCTCAATTGCTAACAATCAATCTAGCGCTCAAGATATTACGGGGTTATTATTTAACCCGTCTACATTTAGAGGTGCAAAGATTGAATATACAGTTTATAGAGTAACAAGTACGGCTGCTTCTGCTGTAGCACAAATTGGTGAAATAAAAATTGTTTACAATACACAAGCCGGTCAATGGTTTTTGTATGATGTATACGCTGGGCAAAACGCAGGGGTTGAATTTTCAATAACTGCTACTGGACAAATTCAGTATACAAGTAGTGACATAGCTGGTTCTAGTTATGTTGGTACAATGAAGTTTGATATAGTAAAAACATTTGGTTTATAATAAATGATAGAAAATAATTTCTATCATAACTCTGGAAAAGGAAGGAGAGGCTATGAGTAATAATAGCTTTAAAATTAAAAACTCCGCGGTGCTAACACCAAAAGACTTGACAACATTGACAAGTCCTGAAGCTGGTGAAATCGCTTGCGACATTAACGACAGTAATAAGCTGAAGCAGTATGACGCTGCTACATCTTTTTGGAAAGAAATCGGATCTGGTTCCGGTTCAGTCATTAACTACATCGATAACCCTGATTTTGAATCAGGTGTGCAAGGATATGCTAGGTATGCTAACGCAGTAGCAGCAGCTATTCCTGAAACAGGTACAGGCGGATCGCCGAACGCTGCTTTTACATTTACTGCAACAACATCAAGTCCTTTACGTGGACTTAAGTCTGGTTTGTTATCTAAAGATGCTAACAATCGTCAAGGACATGGTGTAAGCTATGACTTTACAATTGATCCAGCCGATCAAGCAC
>Ga0315901_10002223_pt1 | contig 27108 bp, 23 predicted proteins | sample LakEriMetagenome_10_FD_203761 | JGI IMG/M metagenome (GOLD analysis project Ga0315901, IMG submission 203761) | Freshwater fungal communities from buoy surface, Lake Erie, Ohio, United States - Buoy 2 MA116 | ecosystem: Environmental > Aquatic > Freshwater > Lake | place: USA: Lake Erie, Ohio...
CGTTTAGTAGAACCACCTTTACCATCCCAACAAATAACAACTCTATTTGGATTAATAAATTTACAAAGCTTTTGTAAGCTTTTAATAAAACCTAAAACACCACCAATAGGATTACCATTGGTGGCGATGGAAGGATTAACTGTATAATTTCTTAAATACAAATTATTTGCATCTATAACTAATACTTTTTTCTTATCCATTTAATCCTCAAAACTTATAAGTACCAATAACCTCATTATCAACAGTATAATAAACCTTACGAATACCACGTTCTTCCATAACCGCATGACACATAGCGCAAGGCTTACTCATGCGAGCGTCTTCGCCATTCTTTGAGCATCGTGCGACATACATAACAGAACCTTTTGTTATATGTCTAGGAATATTCAAGATCGCCTTGATCTCGGCATGGTACGTTGCATTTCCTTTTTCTTCTGGGCGGTAATCCTTTCCAACTGAACAATACCGCTCTGAATTGATTCCCATGCCAACAATGGCACCACCGCGCACAAGAACCGCACCATGTCTAAAATTACCATAAGTAGAATTTCCAGCGAGTTTTTTAGCCAGCTGGAAGATACCTCCGTACTTTCTTTGATGCTTCTCCTCCCTTCATCTGGCTGTCCTCAATGTTGCTGTGCTTCTTCACATAGCTCGTCGTCGCATCGGTATCCATATCTTTCTCCTTTGAAAGTGTAAGCATAATAGTACAACTAAACTGCGATGTCAAACTGTCTACGCATTTGTAGTACAGCAAGATTTTTCATCTTAGCCTCAACATCAACATCAATTAGATTATCACGAATAGCTGCCAGCTGTATATCAGGAACATAATGAATAAAATTAGAATGCGCTCTGCGCTCTGTATATGAACCATTTTCCATTCCCGGTTCAGTATTAGAAAGGTGCTGCAATGGCTTAATCTTACCCCATGTTTTGCTGGTTTCATAAAATGCATCTATGAAAGATAGATCATCACTTCCAAAAGTATGGTGATGAGAATCAAGGACAATAGGAATACCGGTTTTTTCATGAACTTGAAGTAGTTGCTTAACATTATAACACCTTTCATCATTCTCAAGAGTAAGACGGTTTTTTACGCTTTCTGGAAGCGTTCTAAAGATATCAACAATTTTGCTATTTCTATCTTTTTTGCCACCATGAATATTGATTGCATAATAGGGAGTTTTTTCAAAACCCATCATATCAAAAATCCATGCATGATATTCAAGTTCACGAATAGAGTTTTGGATAACCTTATCGCTATCGCTTGAAATAACAGTAAATTGACCGGGATGACAAGTGACACGAATATTATGCGAATGAAACAAGCCACCAAGATATGCAAGCTTGTTTTTTAGCGATGCATCATCTTTTGCAAGATGAGAACAAAACTCAAATAGAGGGAAAAGAGTGCTAGTAAGCCTGAAGGATTTAATATTATTTTCAATTAGTTTTGGAAATATTTGAATATGCTGATCTACGTTATTATGATAAGTATCAATAATTCTTTGATCATTGTATTTGCCGTTTTTATAAGCTCCGAGTTGCAGCATTTTTTCATCAATAAGATTGATAATTTCTTTATTGCCATTTCTTTTCGTTTTTTCTTCAACCCACTGGCAGCAAATACTAAGACTCATATAGCCTCCAAAAGAAAACCGCTCCAGTATTCTACACTGGAGCGGCAATATATGTCAACCGACTTAGTTTAGATTTTCTTCTGCCTCTTCGCCTTCAATATTATAGTAATTCTTTGCATCGCCTTCACGGGTATCAAATTTTACAATTACTTCTCGATCCATGATGTCAAGAACTGATTTTTTGAAAGCTTCGTCTTTGCTCATTAGTTCTTCCCAACCGCTTTGTTGGAATTTCTTTGGCGTACCTGCAACATCTAATTCGTACCATGCGCCCATTTGTTTAATAAACGGTTTAATGGCTTCAAAGATGCTTTCGTTATCCAATACACCAACACTTCCGCCCCACATGATTTTGAAAAGACATTCACGACCAGCAGTACCAAAACGAGATTTTTCTAATCTTGCTTTGACTTCACTACCAATCTTATAGCCGCGCTCATCAATAACATAGCTATCTTTTGCTTTTCTTCCAGTTAGCCAAACACGCAAGCTATAGGAATAGCTTAATGCTTTACCACCGGGAGTTGTGTATCTTTCACTATCTGTAGCATACTTAATATTTTGAACCTGTAGATTGGTCTTTAATTGATTTAAAATCAGAAGCGTGCTTTGACTATTGGCAATTGGTTGAATCAATTTAGATAAACCCTTTGCTAGAATGCGCGGTTTAACTGCCATAGAAGACTGTGGATCAAAATCACCTTCTAGATCTGTTTTACTTGGAGTTAATGCCATAGAATCCCAAATAAACAACATTCTATTTTGATTATTCTTTAACAAGTCTTCGATACTTTCCAAAACAAATTCTACGCTTTCTGCTTGTGTATAAAGAACTTTAGAAATGTCACAACCAGCCTTAGTTAAGAACTCTGGATCGATTGCACTTTCACTATCAAAATAAATAACATCAATACCCATTTTTTGTGCATTAGCTGCAATCTGTGCAGCCATGTAGGATTTACCAGAACCTTCCAATCCTGCAAGTTCTGTTACTTTACCTACTGGAATTCCTGCCAACTTTCCACGGCAGATAATTGAATCAAGCCATCTTGAACCAGTAGAGATCCAATCATTAACTTCTGTTGGATTATCTTCTTGTAAGTCAAAAGAAACTTCACGACCACTTTTTTTATTTAATAGTTCACGCAATTGATCAATTGATACTTTACCAGCAGATTCTTTTTTATTTTTTCCCGTTGCCATTGACATATTATCTCCTATAAAAAATGGGGAACAGAATTTTCTCTGTTCCCCAAGTATACTCTACATATTACACTTTGTTTAGTTAGACATTAGCTCTGCAAACGCTTCATCTACTGGGCTTTTTGCCTTAACAGCAGCAGCATACTTTTCAGTAGTAGAAGAACCTTCTTCTGCCTCTTCATCAGTATTACCAGCTAGATGTTCATCTAAAATCTTGCCTACTTCATCACTATTCTTACGTGTGTGAAGAGTTTCAAAATCTGGCAAAGATTCTAGAAGTTCTTTACACTCTGCGTCACTACCTTGACAAAGCTTACTTGTCTTACGTGCAGGAGTTACCTTGGTAGTAGGATATGAAGCACCGGGAACCTTATTAGCAGCAATGGTCAAATCTGTACCATTAGCTGGATCTGTAATATCTCCATAATCTGGATTTAGTACAAGATTGATAAGATCTTGGTACACAAGCTTACCATAGCCCCAGATCTTGATTCCTTCCTTCTCTTCTCCACGAACTACTACTGGAGAGAAAAAGCGTTGGCGTGGAAGAAACTTCTTAGCCATCTTTGCACTTTCTTCAGTCTTTTCTCTGTAGAGCTTGCTAGCAAAATCGCAAACCGCGCATTCATCACCAAAGTTTTTCTTTGGGCAAAGGAATCCACCTTGTGAACCTACTTCGTAGTGAAACCAGTATTCCTTAAATGGATCGCCATCTGATGTTGGAACGATTCGGAGAGAATACGTTTGCCCCTCTTTTGGACTCCAGAAGTTTGTTTTAGAACCGCCACCCTTGTTTTGCAATGCATTAAGCTTAGACTTCATTTTCTTTAGATCAATACCCATTTTACTTCTCCTTTATATATCAACCGGCAAATCTCCCGGCTGATGGTTAGACTCTAACACGGTTTGTGTCGGAGTTACAACATGCTTATAAACTTTGTATAAATTTGCTGTGTGCTACAACATAGCAATAATTAGTTTGATTTTTAGTTGAATATATTCTATATGATATTTTTGTATTGTCAACTGCTTTATTTTTTAGTTGTTCTTTTATTACTTTAAATAGTTTGTTATCTGTTTTTAACACATTCTCATTTATGAAAAAATTATAACATTTATCATTTATATTTTTAATATCAAAAAACATTTTTTCAATATTATTTTCTAGATCATACATACCAAAAGTAGAAATCCTAGATATGTCACTAGGTGGAAAATAATTTTCTATAATAGAATTCAAACTTTTTAATGAATTTATAGCACTATATGTTTTATAAATTAAATTCAAATGTTCTTCATACCAATCAGCAATTGGTATATCTCCCAAAAAAGTTTCTAATGTTTTAGAATCAAATAAAAATATTTCTTTAAAGACGCCAGATCTAGCATATTCTTGAAAAACATTAAATACAACTTTGTTTATTAACAAACTTTCATTTCTTAAATAATCAATATCGGGTATAAGATATAATATAGATATATTTTTTTGTTTTATTTGTTTTAAAATTCTCAATGAAGCAGAAACAACATCGCAATCACCGCTTGTAATAAAAAGAATATCATCACTAATATCAGAAAAAAATTCTGTCATATCTGGACAGTTTTTTTCGTATTCTTCGGGTGTCTTTTCTGTCTGTAAAGAAAAACAATTTTTACCGTCAATATTTTTATCAATTAATTTTACTTTGAAATTTTCATTATTTTCAAATAGCTCACCTATATCACATGATTTATTTCCTAAACAAATAATAGTTTGCATTATTCAACCTTTAAATTTAATTTTTTCATTTCACCAAAATTTTTTCCCGCTTTTACATTTACAGGAAAAATTCCATAAGGAGTGCTTTGAAGAATTTTAATGATATCAATAATTTGATTTTTTTCATCTTCTGTTAGATCCAAAACTAATTCGTCATGAATCATGAATGCAACAAATGATTTTTTATTTTGTAAATATTCGTCTATCTTAATAGTTTGTCTATGAAACAAATCAATAAATGTTGATTGATTTAGATATGAAATAGCATGGTACTCATCGGATTCAATAATTCTATTGTAAGGAGTATATACTTTATTGTCAATCCAGTATTTAGATTTTAATTTATTTTTATCAAATATTTTTGATAAAATAAAATCATATTTAATAGCATTATATGAATTAGAGTTATATAGCCAAGAAGTGGTAGTTTCTTTTGCTTCTGCTCTAGTCAATTCGTTATTATAAATATTTTCTACAGTCCATTGATGAAAATCACCAGATGGCTGCTCAACTCCAGCAAGAGCTAATGCAGTACGTATTTCAGCAGCATTCATATCAAAACTTATGAACCAATCATTTGTTGGGATGAGTATGTTTCTAAATTGTTTTGGAAAAGTTAAAATTGGAAAACTATCTTTCTTAACCGTTAATCTTCCTGTGATGCTACCAAAAATATTATAATCAATATGTCCTTGATTTTGAGAAATCTTTTTAAAAAAAGAATTTGCAGATTCTTTATAAAGTTTAGAATGCATATTTTCTATATTAATATTTAATTTTCTGTATTTAATATCGGTAGTTAATTCAATAAACTTTTTATAAAACTCATATTCTACTGGTTTTTCATAATTTTGAAAAACATATTTAGTAATTTTATTTTTTATATCACAATAATTAATAAAAAATTTTGCAGGTATTAAATCAAAAAAACAATTTTCTTTAAAATTAATTTTAGATTCCTTACAAGCATTAATATGACACTTAAGCATATTATTTATTTTGTTCCAATCATTTTTTAAATGATCTGGGCAGACTTCATCTAGTGATTTTCCTTCACAAAAGATGTTTGCATAATCAATGTTTTTATTTTTTAAAAATGCAGAATAAGACCAAGTAGAAGAGATATCTTCTGGTAATTCTGAATTAAAATTTAATTTATCATTATAGTAAATACCAACACAGGTCTTTTTATTATCGAGTGTTTGAAATATCACATAAACCTCTAAAAAATAATATTATTTTCTGTTTCATTGCTAGCAGAATCAATGGAAACATTTTGCTGCTGATTATTAGAAAAACCGGATATAAAACTGTAATGTTTGAAATAATTATTTATATATCTTGCTGCTGATTCAACTCTATTTATTTTTAATAATTCACCAGCTTCTCTAACTATATTATTGAACTGTGTTTGTGTCAAGTTCTTGTTTGTCTCGTAATTTCTAAAAAAAGTGTATAGTCTTAGCCAAAATTGGTTTGGAAAATCATTTATAAATTGTTGAAATGTTACAGCTGGACGAGAAAAGTATTTTACATTAGAACTACAGAGTTCTTTATGAGATTGTTCATAGATATTATTATTCTCAATAAAAAAATTATAAGCTTTAAAAAATACAGTTTTTAATTCTAAAAGATCTTCTAAATATACTTTTTTATATCTAGTAGCAAACAATAAATCTAAACTGTCTATACCATAATCATCTAAATAGACTTTTGTGGCTGGAGAATTTAAATTAGCATATAATCTCCAAGGAACATTTTCGTCTATACTAAAACCATGTCTTAAACAAGCTTCTGTAAATAAACTGAATCCCTGATCAGTAAAATAATTTTTAAATTTAATTTCATCATTATCCGCAGAATCAAATGCTACATCAAAAACTAATCCACTTGGAAAAGAAAAAAAGTTAAAACAAATTACTGTATGTGATTTTGTTATAGGTAAAATTTTAACTTTATTAGTTAAAAAATTAATATATTCATGAACAAAAGTTTTGTGATCTTTTACTTTTGAATTAAGAACTCCATTCTGTTGTAAATTAAGTTTAAATTCTCTAGAAAGATATTCGTGATGTAAATAAAATATATTATTAAAATCTTCATATGATTTATATATTTTTAAATCTTTATACGGGGTTGATAAACGAATTTTTTGCGAAAGAAGACCATCATTTAACACTGTTTTCATATCAAAAAAAGCATCAGCAACAAAGTCTTGAATTTTTTGTTCTTGATTATTAAATGTACCAAAAGATTTAAAGTTTCTATCTACATTTATAGGTAATATAACATCACCTTCATTGTCTATAAAGCCATATAAAGCGTTGTTTTTATATAAATTACCAAAAGGTATATTGTAAACAGAAGAGTCTTTAATATATCTTAAAGTTACTTGCTCATAAGCTGCTCTAGCTTCAAAAAGTATAAAAGTGCTTTGAGTACTATTTTTACTTAAAGCAGGAAAATTATTTTTTTCAAAAGTAAAATCTATTGGTCTAGACATGATCTATTTTATCCCTAACAATTATTTGTATTAGAATTTGGAAGTCTGGTTTTTCCACCAACAACCCAAGCTTGATGATGGCAAGAAAGAACTGTTTCATAGCTTGATGGATCAACTGAAGTATTTACTCTAATAACCATATAATAACCACCTATGCCAATATCATATTGAGCATTATTACCGAATATTACAGGATCGATATATATATAATCTCCCGGTCTAAATATATTATTACCAAATAATTTTATTTCTGAAGAGTACATTTGTCTCAATCTGTTTGTTACCTTGCCTCCCTCTTGTAATGCTCGCGCTTCAGCTGCCAAAGGAACATCCGTTTTAGAAAAACTGATTGATTTTATCAAACCGGCGTCTTTTCCAATTTGAAAATGATATATACCAGAACTTACGTCTTTGTCAAAATCTCCATTATTAATTTGTATAATTTGTGGTGCCGATAAGGAATCAAAAATAAATAAATAATTTGCAAGAGCACTATTAGTTATTTCTTGAGATACTGGTTTAGCAAGATTACTTTTTCTAGAAAAAGAAGCTAATTTTTCTTTATCTATTGCGCCAGAATAACTTGCGTCATTAAAACGATTTAGTATCGGTTCTTGATTGATACTATTACAAGGTAATGAAAAACCAAGATGTGACATTCTTATTTTATTATTAATAGCTGCTTTTTTTCCAAAAACGCTTGGATTAATAGCAGGCTTTAATAAAAACTCTATTATGTCATTTATAAATTTTAATAAAGGATAATTAGCTCTTTTTGGTTTAATAACTTTTTGATAAAAGAAATCATCAAATGCATCCATAGATATTGGTATATCAGCAATATTAAGTATTACCTCTTCTACGTCTGCATCTACAGGAACCAAAAGATCATTTTCTTCAGCAGAAATATTTGTTGGTATATTTATTGGTATCTCACCTAAAATTATTTTAGGTCTTTCACCTTTAGCCCTGATAGTTTGTAAACATTCTGCAGCGATATCTATAATATCTCCAAGATAAACATATTTTATAGTAACATATTCTGAATTGTCTTTCTCTAATTCTGCTTGTTCTCTTGAACCGGGAACAGAATTAGATTGTTGAGGAGTAGATGAAAAACCAAGAACAGAACCTATAGATTTAACAGCAGTTATAAAACCACTTTCTTTTTTTTCTTTTTTTTGTTCTGGTGCATTAGTATTAGCAGTGGCAGAACCGTTTGGTAACTGTCTAACTGATATAGATTCATGATTTTTCAATCCAGCTTCTCTAATTTTTGCACCAGCTTGCAATCTAAATTGTAGTGCTCCAGTTATAGGTTTACCTTCTTTATCAACTCCTACAGCACTATTATGAATACCTACTTTATATGCGTCTGGATAGCCAATATTACCAACCATCTCATCAATACCAATTAATTTTCTAAATAACTCTTCTTGAGCTAAATTTTTTAAATTATCTAATTTTGTTTTTAAATCACCGGCTCTTTTATATATGTCATCATTAACTTTTTTTAAAGTTTCTTTATATATTGGTGGAGATAAATTTTGACATTTTATATTAGTAATTTTTGTTTGTCTTTCGGCATATAAATCATCTATTTCTTTTTGAGCATTTACAATTTCAGGATCTTTTGAAGTTATAGAAAAAATATTTAAATTGTAATCAGATAATATTGAATCTATGGTTGCTTGATAATTAATTTTTAAAGTAACAGTACCATCTTCATTAAAACCGATATCATGAGTTACAGGAGATAAATAAAAAATAATTTTTGCATTTTTTATAGCTTTTATATATGCTCTAGCATCTTCTGGTTTAAAATTATTTTTTAATAAATTTTGATAAAAAATCTCTGAAGGCTCTGCGTAACCTATTTCTGCTTTAATTCTAAAATATTGATCATTAGCTAATAATTTACCACCATTTCTTATATATCTTGAAGCGCCATTGATTAAATCACTATAAGCAAAACTTCTATCTTTTAAACCACTAGGTTCACCATCAATAAATCTTGTATCCTTTTCAGTAATAGGGATTGTTTTAGTAAGCAATGCAATATCTTGAAAAAACAGTTCTAAACTTGCTTCTACGTGTGTGTTGGTTTCAGAAGGATTTGTGCCTTTATAAGCATATTGAAAAGATTTAATTCCACATCCATTCATTTTTCCTTCACCTTTTAAAATTTTGTCTATCGTATCCGAAACAAATAAGCTATTTTCATTTTTATCTTTATAATCAACTGGCAAATCATCAAATGGTATTCTCCAAGAATAAGATCTACCTATATTAGAATTTGAAGTCTTATATTCACCCATCAATTCAGGAAATAATACATAATATAATTTTATTGATGGTACCAAGCTGGATAAAATAACTGGTGGTATTTTATCAAAAAATAATGAAGTTTCGGTAGTCTTAAACAGAGCATTAGTCAATTCTAAATGTCCAACTTGCTGTGTTCTCATAACGGCAAAATTATTATAAGACTTTTTTCTTCTATCAATGTTACCAAAGCTAACTCTTGCACTATCATTAAGTAATTTATCGGCCATTATCATCAAAGCTGCTTGATAACCTAAACGTAATTTATTGGCTGCATCATCACCAGTAAGTTGTTCTTTAAGGGCCTCTTCTCTATCTTCTCTAGCTTTTTTTTGTTCTGGGGTTTCATCTAAAGAATTAGGAGCCGCGTTACTAACTACTGGTTGATTGTTGGGTGGCGTTGGAGGCGTACCGGGAACAACCGGGGGATTAATTGGTACATTACCGCCTGTAGATCTAAATCCTAAATAGTTTTTTTGTTCTTCTGTTAAAGGTACATTTGCTGTTGCTGCTTGAAATATTTCATTTTGTTTTTTTTCAACCTTTACTTTACCTTCATTTATATCGACTCTTGTGTTATTAGCAGCTTTTTGTAATCTAAAAATAATCTTTTCAGAAAGATCTATTTTTTCTTGATCATTTCCGCGAGCAAGAACTTCTAATTTTTCTTTTTCTGCTTTTATTTTTCGTTCAAAATTTTCTAATAATTTTTGATCAGCATCTAATTTTTTAAATTCCTGTGTTTCTCTTATTTGTTCATTAATTCTAACTCTAAGAGCACCTAAAGAATCAGCTGTAACCGCTGTAGAAGGTGTTTGTGGTTGTTCGGTTGGAGTTGTTGGAGGAGTATTTGCTTGTGGAGCAGCGTTCCCGCTACCGGGAGCAGGTTGTGGATTTGCATTTTGCGGTTGTTGAACGGGTTTTTTAGGTTCTGTCACGCTTTAACCTCTTAAATAATTTACTACTAAATTCAATGGTTTGGGAATTAATATTATATCACCAGTTTTAACATGTGATTCAGTTGGTTTTTGGTTAAATTTGGCTATTACCCACCAATCTCTTGGATCACCATAAAATATATCAGCTAATTTATAATATTTATCTCCTACCGACCAAATATGAGTAATAATTTGAATTTTTGATATCTCATTTCCGTTTGGAAATATATATCTTGGAGTTTCAAAAGTATTAATAAATTTAACATTTCTATTTCTAAATAATTCTTTATAAATATCAAGATCATTTTTAAATATTTGTCTGTCTCTATAGCGGCTAATCATATATTATGTTCCTGAATTGTTTAGATTTATTTCTTTATTTTGATTATTACCAGTTACAACGAAAATTTTAACTGGTTGTTTAGATTTAACTTTGTTATATAAATAATCTTGAGCTTTTTTAGAAAGTGCCAGTTCTTCTTTGCTAAGTTGGCCTGCTGTTTCTTTCCCAACCGTTAAAGCAAACGAATTGCTATCTGGATTATAATCATATCTAGAAATATCTACTGGGTTTTGACCAGTTGCATTACCACCAAGATTTTGTTTGAGGGCTTGCTGTATGGCATTTTCGGGAGTTATTTGTGGCGTAGGAGATGCACCTCTTTGTGCTCTTGCTCTATTACTCTGTTTTTGTTTTTCTAGTTCTTTTAAGTAATCTCCTAGTGTTTTATTTTGAGTTTTAAAGTTATCACTAGATTGATTTAGTAATGTGTTAATATCTGAATTGCTAATATATGGAAAAGACTTACCAGTTCTAGATTGATGCGCGGTATTTCTACCAAGTGGATGTTCGTGCAAAACCGTAAATGCAAGAGAGGCTTTAAATAATTTTGGATAAATTTCATCTTTTGAATTAAATACACCAACAGTAAAATCAGGAGTAAAAGTAAATCCAGAATCAAAATAGCATAATAAACCTTGACTTGGACTTGTTGTATTAACTAGCAAATTTGCATATTTTATTCTAAATAATGGTGGCGAAGATATTGTAGCTAAACCTTGTCTAGCAGTGTCATTATAAACTGGATAAAGTCCAGAGATAAGTTTTGAAATATTATCAAAATTATTTTTTGCTTCAAGAAAATCAGAACTTGGTACATCTATATCCATAGTAACTTTTCTAGCGGTATTTTGAAAAGTAGCTATCGCATCCATTTTACCAAAAACATTTTCTGTTTTCCATGTAGAAGAATATGAATCATTAAAGCTAGTAATATAAGCTTTAAAATTAAAACTTTCGTTTAAAGTAAAAGAATAAATTTGTATATTTTCAGTGCTCATTGTTTTTATAACCTATTATTCTAATTCCTTACTGCCTCTGTTTACAGAGTCTGCTACTGTTCTATCTTTTTTATCAATTTTTATATTTTTTGCTATCTCTTTACCATCTAAATATACATTCACTTGTATATTTTGCATACCGCTTTGAGATTTATTGACATTAGCTGCGCCTTGATTAGAAGCAGTTTGAACTGTTTCTTTAATAAATTCTTTTGATATATTTATTTTTTCTGTTGTAACTTTAGAAGCAGATTCAAGTACTTTAGAAACAGAATTTATTGTTTCAACAAAGCTTCCAACGTCGCCAGTTGGCAACACCATACTTTGACTTATGGTGCTAATTTGTGCTGAAAAGTCCGATATATTCGTATTTGTTTTAAAACCTGCCATAACTGTTGATAATTCTTTTAATCCTGATACTACTCTAGCAATATTTGTTGCCATAGTAACAAATACTTCATTAACATTTTGCATATGTACCATGACACCGCCAATATCAGAAAAAAGGTCCATAGCTTCTTTTATATCTGCTTTTTTATCTGCCAATGTTCTTATAGCATCAACAAATTTTGCCATACCAGCTGCAGCTAAAAATATACCGGCTCCTAACAACATTGCTCCAGCACCTATCGCCAACAAAACTAAAGAAGCTACATAGCCGGGTATCGTTAAAGCAGCCATGCCAGCTACAAATAATGCGAAAGTTGCAAGAAACCCAAGTAAATAACCAGAAACTTTAAAAGCTTGATCTCCTAAATTTTTAAATGCTTCTATCAATAATACTATACCCTTTGCTGCAAGCATTATGCCAGCACCAATACCAAGCGCAGCAAGACCAATTGAAACCATTACAGCAGCCAACGCTAATAAAACTATAGTCGCTATTACTAAACCAACGGCAACTTCTGGTGCAGCCGCAGCAGTACCAATAATCTTTAAACCTGCGGCAAAAGCTGTACTAACTGTTGTTATTGTTGCAGCCAAACCAGCGCTTGCAACAGTACTCTGACCTGCAAAAGTTAAAAGACTTGTACCAGCTGTAATTATTGGAGCTATTATAGAAGCAAAAGCTATTCCCATTGTTACAACAACGACAACTATAGCAGCAATTACTCCTATTATACCTCCGCTCATATCATTTAATTCGCTGAATGCGACAACCATCTTTTTTACAAATTCTATGGCCGGTTTTAACCCTATAACAATTTTTGAAAAAACATTTTCTAATTGTTTACCTATTTCAGCTGCTTGTGTCATAGCTTCATTTAACTTTGCTTGAGTGGCTTCAGTCTTCATCTGTTCAATACGCATATCGCTAGTAGATGAATTAAAGTATCTAGCAGCATCACCAGCGTTTTTAAAACCTAGTGTTTGTGCGATACTTTTTTGTGTAGCGCGATCTAAATCTTCAAATTGTTTTCCAGATAAATCAAAACCTTGCTTTATCAAATCTATTCTTTCTTCTTCGGATGCTTGTACAAGTTCAAGAGAATTTAGATAGTTACCTCCTAACATAGAATTTAAAACTGCGGTTTTTTGTGCAGCGTTTTCAAAAGTGTCAAAACCTTCTGCTATAGATACTAAGTCATTTATTGACATACCAAGAGATTTTGCTTGCTTTTCTAAGCTATAAAATACATCAAGCGCTCTTTTACCGTTTGCAGCTAATAGTGGCATAACAGAAGAAAAATCTTTAATCATGGCTGCTGGTGCCATGCCGATTCCCTGTGCTGTTTTAGCCATCGTTTCTAATGTTGCAGATGCATCTTGACCAGCAATATTTAAAGTCTTAGTAAAGATATCAAAAACAGCACCAGATTCTGCAGCACTAACATTTAAATTCTCAAATTTAGCAGCGGTAGCCGATAATTGACTTTGTACTTGCGGTGTTTGATTAGTAAAACTAGCCATACTACCTACTAAAGCACCAGTAGATTTAGTTAAATCAGCGATTCCAATGCCATATTGACTTAAATTCTGAACAGCACTGGCGTCTACCATGTCTTGCGCCAACATACCAGTTGTTCTAGCAAATTGTTCATTTGCACTAACTATACTAAGTAATTGACCTTTAATATTTGAATATATACCAGATAAAGTAAATGTTTTAACAATTTGACTGTTTAAAATATCATTTACAAATGAACGTCCAACTTGAGAAATTTCTTCTTGAGCTTTTTTTTGCAACAAAAGATTATCAAGATTTTTTTTAAGTTCTTTTAATTTATTTTTTTCTGTTTCTACTTGATTATTAGCATTTTTTATTATTTCTTCTTGCGCTACTATTTCTTCACTTGTAGAAGCATATCCTTGATCTTCTAATTCTTTTTTTCTTTTCAATGCCGCTTCCATAATCGGCATTTGTTCACTAGAAATTTTTGTTAAATTTCCTAATTGCTCATTAATTTTGTTATTTGTTTCTGCTATTTGCTGTTTTGTTTTAGCAAAAGCAGAAATAGTTAACTCTAACTCTCCATTTATATTACGATATAAACCAGCAGTATTACCAAGAGATTGATTAATTTTTTCATTTTCAGATAAATTTAATGAATTTAATTCAAGAATCTCTTTAATAATTTTTTTTGTTTTTTCTGCTTGCTCATTTGAAGCAGCTGCAGCATTTGGATCTACGGTGGTTGGAGTCGTTGGAGCCATAATAGTTTACCTGTTAATGATATAATTAGTAAGTAAAAAAAAAGTGAGCAGCATAGCTGCTCACCTAGTTATTTTCTTGAAGCTTTTTTTATTTCATCCGATTCTTTTTTAAGTTGATCGGTTAGTTTTTCAACAAACCACTTTCTTAAACCAACTGGTAAATTGTAGCTTTCAAAAAGACTAAAGCCGCCATAATATTTAAGATAAAAAAATTGTTCATAAATATTTTCTTGGTATTCACTACTTAAACCAAAAAAAGTCTGCTGTCAGCGGAACCTCCATCTCGGTGGAATATTCACATTTAGAACAAGTAAATGTATGATTTAAATCAACATTTGGAATAGTTTTTTGATATGTATTTCTTAGAAATTTAGCATCAACAGCAGGCATAGCATCAATTGCTTTATTTATTATATCTCTATCAATAAGCCCTTGAATACTAACGATCATTAGCTTTAATTGATCTAATAGAATGCTATCGTTAGTGTTATTTAGTTTCTTTTTATTTTCTGATATTCTTATCAATTCTTTTTCATCATAACCATTTAATGCTCTGCAGACAACATTCCATTTTGTATTTGGAAGATCAAAAGAAAAAGTTCCATTATCACTAATGTTTGCAACAACAGCTGTTTCTTCAGAAATTATTTTTTCTAGTTTTTCATTTAAATCAAATGAGTTTTTAACTTTTTCATAACACGATGGGCACGTAACTTGAGTTACATATATATTTCCATAAGCAGATATTCTTGCAGCTACAAGAATAGCATTTCTATCTTCTGTAGTTAAAGTATCTGAATTAATATTTTTATCTAAAACTAGTGATTGTATAAGTTTATCTAATACAACACCTTTTTTTAACAAATTACGAGAAGAAAGTATGTCTTCCTCCTTAGCTGTCATCTGTTTTATTTCTATACTATCCTTTCTATGCAATGGATGATGTTGAGGATAAAACATACCCTTTGAAGGTAGCAAAACAACCTCTGTTGGATTCATAAATTCCAATGGAGCTATTTTGTGTCCTTCAGAATTAATTGATTGTTGTAGGGGATTTGAATCTTGTTTTAATGGATTAGTACCCAATCTGTCTTCATTATTTCTCATTACAACCTACGCTTTCTTATTTATATATCTTTATTAACTACAGTAGCATAATCATATGTTATTGTTAATGATACATCTACGAATTCATCACTAGCATAATCTAGTTTACCATAATCTATGTTAGAAATAAAAGGATTAATTAAAGACCAAGTTTCTAAAATATTACCATTTTCATCAATTTGTATTAATTCTAATTTAGAACCAAAAGGTAAAGATGAAAAAGTTTTTGATAAACCGGGATTTAATATTTCTGATGTTTCTCCAGCCTGTGGTTGATTATTGGGCTGATAACCTCCAACAGCAATTATTAAGTTTTGTAATACACTAGATAGAGATAAATTACCCTTTCTACTAACCACAGAAGCAAATTTAACGTTTATTGGTTTCCACTTTAAAATACCGGGATATTTATGAACGTTATTTAATAATGTATGCTCGGTAACATTAATATCAAAGGATGGTTTATCGCATGATTTAAGCGCAAATTGCGATGAATCTAAACCATTATCAGTAAAATTAATGTACCACCTATACTGTCTTAATGGTTCAGGTAAAAAACTATTATTCCAAAAAGACATATTTAACCATTATTAGTTTGATGTAGGTTCGGCTACTTCATCTAAACTAGCGCCGGGAGAAGTGCCATTACCATCTGCGGAGCTTTGTTTTAATTGAGCGCTATCATATCTAATGGTACATTGAATATCCACTATTTCTTCGCTTGCATAGTCAAGAGCACCAAACTGTACGCTAGTAAAGAATGGTTTTTTTAGAAGCCATTCTTCAATTGGCTTACCATCAGAGCTAATCTGAATTATGGATATAGTATCACCAAGCGCTTTATTAAATTTTGGTTTACTAATGGTTCTATCCTCGCTATAGCTTGCTGGATATTGATAACCTGCGCCCAATAAAACATTATATAAAACATCATCTACAGATGGCTTAAGAGTAGCAGCAATTGTCATATTAATGCTTTCCCACTCAAGACGACCGGGATAGTAATAAAAATGATTAAGGTATTTATGAGTTATTTCTGCAACTTTTGCTTTTGGTTTGTCAACCTTTTTTAATGCATATCTAACACTATCAATTGAACTGTTATTAGATGTAGATACTGGACCACCGGCAGTATTGCCACCGAATACCATATACCATCTAAACTGTCTTAAAGGTTCTGCACCTGTATTCCAAAAACCCATTTATTTTTTCTCCTATGCTATTATACTATATAGTATGTATTTAAAATTAATCTTCAAAACTTGCACCAGTAGGAGCAATTACGAAATCTATTGCTATATATTCGATTGCGCGAGCTGGCTTTAACAATACTTTAGCATAAACAACATTTCTATCAATTAAATCAGGAGTAGTAGTAGTTTCATCTAATACTAATCTATAATCAGTTAAACCAAAACCAGCTTTTACACTAGCTAAGAACGGTTCTGCTTGATTCAAGAAACGTTTCCAAGTAACTTGAGTGTTTTGATCAAACAAAACAGTAGCAGCAAATCTGCTGATTTCTTTTTTAACATAGATCATCAAACGACGAACATTAATGCGGTCAAGGGCGCTTGGTGTTACTTGTAAAGTCTTTTGACCAAATATTACAATTCCTTCTGCGGGGAATGTTGCAATAGGATTAATGTTAGCATCGTAAAGTGTATCACGATCTTTAGAGGTTAATCTAAGAGCAGTTTGCAATACTGGTATACCAGCTGCACCGTTTGATAAACCACCGCGATTAAACCCTGCTGGTGCAAACCATAGCTCTGTAGAACGTTGTGCGCTTGAGAATGTGCCCAAGGCTGCAATAGAAGGTGGTAACCAAACTTTATTACCAGTAGCAGTATCTTGTGCTAATACCCAAGGGAAGAAGGCACAACCATAGCTGCTATTAATAGATCTTTGTTTTAAGTTACTTACAACAGTGCTAACCAATGGCTTAATACGAGGTGTTTCTGGGTCATAATCACCTTTAAGATCGATTATTGCTAATGCATCACCACGGGCTTCGCACTTTTCTAACATTAGGGATGTTAAACCTTCATTTTCAATACCGGGAGCAGTAAGTAGGTTCATTTCTACTACCTCTGGATCTGCAACACTCTCTATAGCTACTTTAATGCTATTATAGGCGTAGTTATTAATGTCTGTAGCGCCAGTTGGCAATTTGCGTTTGCAGAATGGATCTTTTTCTACTATGTCAACACCATCTGAACCACCAACTAATGGTAACACAAACTTATTAAATTTATTCAATACAGCATTAGATAAGCTATAAGAAGAACTGACAGCAGTTAAAGCTGAACCGGAATATCTATTACCTTCTGCCCAAGCAGCGTATTGATCATTAGAGCCAGTTAGTTTTACATCATCCAAACTAAACATAAATGAATATTTAGATGTGGTAGAGGGTGCTGATGGGAAATTTACATGTTTTTCTTTTAATAGATCACGTAAATCTTCGTTGTATCTTCTTGTATCAGAAACGTTTGTTTTTAAACCCCAATAAATATCTAACAATGAAGGAGAAAGACTTTCTTGGCTAGATTCTAACAAAGGAATTTTTGGTAATGCAAAACTAGCAGTATAAGCATTATTACCAGTAACGGCAGTATTAATGAAACCAAATGCAGCAACATTAGAACCGTTATTACCGGCAACTGGTGAAACGTTATATTGTATTGGACCATAGAAACCAAATGGTAATAACGCTTGATCTAACAATCCAGCTTCTAAGTCAGCGTTTAATTCAATGCGTATATACTTGGAAAGATTATTGTATGTTCCATATTCTACAAATGCTTTTTTAGTATAATCCCAAGTGGTATATTTATCACCAATACGTTTTGTTATAAAGTTTGGAGAATTAGCGTCAAGAGACAAACCAGTAAATCTTTCAACATATACTGGTGAATTGTCTCTATCATCTATTTTTCTAATGCCTAATGTAAATGTACCATATTTATAAAACAAGTTTGGTGATTCTTTGACATCTTCAATAACTATCTTTAAGTTTTGTGCATTCCATTCACCTTCAGATAGTGCCTTTACTTTAAATAATTTTTGTACAGGGTATTCGCCAGTGCTGCTAGCAACGAATGACGAACTTAATCCAGTATGTTGCGAGACAACCCAACCACTTTCGGCAGTGGTAGCACCTTGTTTGTGATCAGAGAACTCTACGCTGCCAGTAACTAATTTAACTATAATACCAGCAACATTACTGGTAGTGTAGTTATTTAAGTTTTCTTTTACCCAAGTATAATAGGTATCACCTAAGAAATAATTTTTTACATTAGAACTTAAATTAGAGTTAGTAGCAACAGGGTTTGTATTTAATACACTACGGATATATCTCTTTTCACCTTCAGCGAAATTAATACTAGCGGTTTCGCTTTGTTGTGGATGAATTCTAAATTGTAAGTTTGGACCTTCCGCTCTAATCCAATTACCAACTACGTTAGTTAATTCAGATGTTCCATTTAAAGGTAAGCCACTAAGACCAACAGAATTTGTAGAGTAAATTATTGCAGCTAATGCGGCGCTGGCAGTGCCATTAGTTACAAAGCTATTTGTAGAGCTTTGTGAAATATCCATTACAAACAAACCATAAGCATCGCCGTGTTCCCAACCAGCCTTACCATCTGTATCACGATTGTCGTTTTCAAAACCACCTAAACGAACAAATGTTACAGGATTAGAGTTTCTTAAGTAAGCTTGTGCGGCATAGGCACCATAAGTAGCACCCAAACGATTGCCTTCGCGCCAAACATCGCCTACTTGTCCACCAGCTACTGGTTCACCAAATACTTCAACAAAGTCTGAGTAACTTTGTACTTGTACTGGACGCATTATTGGTCCACGTAGAGAACGACCAATGATTACTGGTCCCATAGCTGCTGGTAATACTGGCAACTGTGAATTATCTATTTCATTTACAAATACGCCGGGGGATACAAATCTAAACTTGGACACTGACATTCTCTAATTCTCCTTTGGGAGTCTACAAAAAATTGTAGTCTAAATACTTATTATAAATAGTAGTTCTTTTTTTGAAAATACTATAATTATTGTTTTTATTTGGAGTTAAATACACTTTCACGCGCTCTAATACATTTAGCAGAAATCTCAAATAAATTATCGACTTGACCAAATAATAATTTTTCATCAATTGTATTAACTATCTCATAAAACTCTTTACCATACAGCACATAATCACCTATTCTTACATATAAATCTTGATCTTCGGTTAATCTGCGTTTATGAAAGTGAATAGTTAAAGAATTAACGCGATCAACTCCAAAAACATCAGTAGTAACTTTTGTTTTTTCCCAATTTATAAGTGCTTGAACTTTTACTGGATTTAAAAAAGTTTTTTTAATTGATTCACCATATAAATTATATTCTGTATACTCACGACTTATTGGATAGTAAACAATAGTTTGACCTATTACTCGCTCAATTAACTCATCATTTACTTGTTTTACAAGATCTCTTTCTTTTTGTCCAAGAAAGAGAGGTGGTGGAGGGGCTTCTGGTTGAGTAGAGATATTCTCTTCTTCTGGTGTTTTTGTTTTTTTATTTCTTGGCATTTATCTATCCAACATAAATAATATTAGGATTAAATGCTTGAGTTTTAGAAGCATCATCCATCATTTTTGCACTATCTTCACCAATTTTCACATAAGTCATTTCTGCTAACTGTGTTTTTAATTCTTCACGTAATTCTTTTTGTTCTTCCTTGCCTTCACTTATTAATTTATCGCCATTTAATGTAACATTTTCACCGGGAATAGGTATAGTTGCAAACTTGCTTCTAACTTGTCCTAGCATTTCTTTACAAAGAGCTAAACAAAAACGACGAATCCATTGTTTACCAATGCTATTAATTTTATCATATGCAATATTCTGAAATGGTAAAGTATTCATGTTGTTTACACCATAAACACCGCTATCTATTGTGCTACCATCTGAATTCTTTGTATTTTCACTCCAAGCATCTGAAGAAACACTAAAGTCAAACCAAAATGATGAAGGTGAGGAAGCATTAGGAACAGGGAATATTCTTACTTTATTATTTCTTATTTGATATGACCAATCGCTAACGCGAGTTTTTATTGCATCTTCATAAGCCATAGCTTGTAATTTATTTTGCCATGCTGGAATGATTTCAAATGTGCTATCGTCGGCATATTGACCATATGTAGATAAATTACCAACTACATTAAGACCACCAAAATAACCATAAAAATTCCAAGAAGCACCAATTGTTTTATAATAAACTTTGTGTATATTAATTCTTTTACCTTTTAAATCCCAACCATTTAATGCGGCTGATGCAGATACAGCGGCTTGTAGATCATAATCTTGAATGTCTGGCTGTGGAGCAAAAGATGCAGAATATATTGGCTCATTGCTGTTTAATGATGCAACGGTATTAACGCCCATAGCAATATTTTTAGCATATGTAAATTGCATTTTTGGAAATGCTAAATTTGCATTTAAAACATCATCTTTGTTGCTACCAGTTAATTGACCGTCGCTATTAAAAGAACCTGTGCTTTGTCCTAAAGCAAAAGGTAGAGCATTTTTTGATTGATGTAAATTAATTAAATAAGAATATTCTAAACATGCCTCTTCATAAGCTGTATGCACTTGATTTTCTACTAATTCTATATCTATAACATCTCCACCAAGTTTTTTATAAACAAATGCAACCTGTTCAGCAGAACCTGTTTTATAAGAATTTATCTGTTCATTGGTCCAATAATTAGATGATATATAAACTGAAAAAGGCAAATTACCAGAAACAACGTTTGCCGTATTACCTGTAACTGGTAATATAACTTTACTAGATTTTGACGCTGGAGAAAACGTTGGTAGAGCCATTAAAATAATTCCTCACGAATATAATAAGTAGTTTTATTTATTAGCTTTTTACAAATAAAAAACCCCTGCAACTACAGGTTGCAGGGGCAAAGAATTTCTTCTTTAATTATTTATTAACCAAGCAAGTCGGTTACTACTACAAGACCATACATGTCTGGACGAACCATTGCCTTACCATAACGGGTCAAAACAGCCTTACGTGGTGTAAAGTTGTTTGGATCGAAGATGGTTGGTGTGGATTGTAGTGGTACGTATGGTGCATATACATAACCGCTTTCAAGGAAGCTACCGCCCTTGCGACCTACGAGAATTACGTTACGTAGGAAGTATGGGTGTACGATTACATCCCATTTCTTGTTCAAATCACCTACTTTAACAGCACCTACAGAACCTTTTTCTGCATCATTGGTTACTGAAGCGCGGAAACCAGCAGTGAATTCAAGAATGTTAGCAACTTCTGGTGAGCAAACAAGGAAGTTTGCACCGCCACGAAGAGTCTTTCTGTGAATTAGAGCAGAAACATCATTGATTGTTTCAACGAGTGTTTCATACCACATGCTGACGTTACCAGTGAAATCTGGTGGAGCAGCATAACCACCTACTGCACCTAAATCACCACCAGTGTCACGGTTTACAAACTTACCGGGACGGCGGCTCCAGTACTTAACACCAGCGGTTTGACCCTTGACAAGATCGTTTAGGATTTCTTGATCAATTTCAAGACCGATTTGTTCAGACAACATGGAGGTTAATTCTACTTCTGCATCCAAGTTGTGATATGCATTCAAGTCTTGACCTAATTCTGGGGTCCATTGAGCCTTGAGCTTGCGGGTACGAGCAGTGATAGAGAATGAATCAACCTTCAATTCGATCTCTGGAATATTTGCTGAACCTTCAAAGGTCCAAGGAGTTGCACCTACAGTTGCACCAAGAGCATTGGTACCAACGTTTTGGAGATTATCCTTGATTGGGTAAGAGATAGCTACCATCTTACCAAGACCTTGTGCCAATTTTACATCGCCATCAGCAGAACCAACAAGAACAAGTTTAATCTTATTGTTAGCTTTATCTATTTCAGTCAAACGACGAACAACAGTGAAAGCTTGTGACAAGAAAGAACCAGTTACTACGTCACCAGCGCCATTGCTAGTATTTAGTACTGAAGAAGATACTTGTGCTAGTGAAGTTGCAAATACATCTTGTTCAGCTAATAGCGAAGGATATGACAATGCCGAGAATGGAATGGTGACTACAGAAGCATAGGTATATGCAGAACCAGATACAAGATCTGGATCCCAGCGTAGTTTCTTTGCTTGTGCTTCTGTTAATGTAGCTAAAGCGAATTGTGCTTCATTAATTTCTACGTTTGCAGCAGAACCGGTAAATACGTTGTGCCAACGAGAAGTATTATAACCATTGGCTAAGTTATAGAAACCTTTTTCTGCTTGTGCGCCATCAACGCGGATACCACCAGTGATTTGAACGCCTAAACGATCACCAAATAAAGATTCGCCAGATGCAAATACTACATCGCCAGTATTACCAACGCTAGTACCACGCTTGAAATCCATGAAGAATACAAGACCAGATGGTAAGCTCATTGGTTGTACGGATACGAGATCGTTAGCAATTAAGCCAGCGAATACGCGGCGTACTATTGGGAAAGCTACTGCAGCAAAACCTTGAACATCACCTCCTGCCATTGTGGTTGCTTCGCGGAGTAATTCTTTTGCTTGGTTTTCAAGCAATACTGCCATTGTTGACTTTTCACGTTCAGTCTTTAGACCTTCCAAAAGACCAGACTTTTCCCACTTACCTACTACTGCTTTTGTTTCAGTTAACATATTGCGTTCTACAACGCCTTCTGTTAATCTTTCTAATACGTTACTCATTTTATATCTCCTTAAGATAGTTATTTTTTAATACCCGCTAGGGCTTTCATTCTTTCTGCCATAATATCGCTGATACTATTAGCAGCAGTTTTCTTTACTACAAATGGCGACTGTGCTCTATTTAACGTTTCGCGCAGAGCTTGTGGTGCTTCTTTAGGAATTGAAGCTGTCTCTACAGCATTTTGAAGCGTTTCATAAATTGTTTTCGCCGCTAATACACTATCTGCTTTGGAAATTGATTCGACAATTTGATTTTTTTGTCGCTCATTCAAGGAGATATTTCCTAGAGCTTTGTTTGTGTATAATAGTTTTGCGTTAGAAATATTAATTTTTTGTACTTCTTCTTTTAATCCTTCTAACAAAGACATCATTTTATTATTTAAATCTTTAAGCTGCTTGTTTTCTTTTACAAGATCGCCCATTCTCTCCATTTCTTCTTCGCGCTTTTTAGTTTCTTCATCATCACGGGCAGCAGCACGTTCAACATCTACCAATTTTTGTCTTTCAACAGTTGTAGAACCCATGTAACCACGACCTTGATGTTCGGGATTTAAATCAACGCGCAATTCTTCTGCTAATTCTGTTAATTCTTCTTCAGTTAATTCAATTTCTTCTTCTACTTTTGCTGTAGTAGACGATTGCGGGGTTGATGGAACTGGCAAATTAGCTGCTCTAGTTTGTAAATCAGCAATTTTCTTATCAATGGTTGAAATTTCTGTAGTTTTAGCACCAGATAATTGAGCTTTTTTTGCTTGTAAAACAGCTATTTCTCTTTGAATAGTGGAAGAGTCGTTTGCCTCTTCTAATTCATATTCTTCAAGATTTTCTTTTCCTTCATATTCACCAGAATATGTGGCACCTTCATCCATTTCTTCTTCTTCTTCTTCTTCTTCTTCTTCTTCTTCTTCGCCGTCCGTTTTGATATCTAACTCAAGCTCTACATCCATTTCTGTCAATGGAGCGCCGGGATCTACTTCGTCAAGAGGATTAGCAGGCTCTCCAGCACCACTAAAGCTGTCTCTTTCATCAAGTTCTTCAACTTCTTCTAATTCTTCTAATTCTTCTTCGGTTGTATGACCCATCATTTCCATCATGGTGCTTTTGATTTGATTAAAATTGATAGTTATTAACTCATCATCTGGACCATCTAAGAAAGCGCTTGTAACTTTTGAAAATGCATCTTTTTTATTTGTTTCTGGAGTTTGGGCTGCAGCGGCATCCATAGCGGCATCTGTTGGGGCAGCAACGGCAGCAGCAGGATCCATTACAGGAGGCGCAGCAGCAGCGGGATCAGCTGGTTGTGCGCTCATGTCTTCTTGTTCAAGTAATTTTTGTACAGTATCTTTAAATTCTTGAGAATATTTTTCTACTAGTGTATTTTCTGCGTTTTTAATTGCAGCCTCTTTAAGAGCAGCCGCATCAATAATCGCTTGTTGTAACAAATCTGACATTAAAAAATCTCCTGTAATCAGGACAAATAACTAATACTTTTACTTAATTAGTACTAATCAAATCAAAATGACAATTAATATGATGCATGTGCTTGCTATTGCACAACTTTTTTCTTTTTCTTAGTAGCTTTTTCTTCTGCATGTATTTCTAAGTTAGCAATTTGTGCATTTCTTTTATATTTTAATTGTCTTTGTCTTTCAAGAACACTTGACTTAGTAAATCTTTTTGTATAAGAACTATAATCATAAAGGTATTGAACAAGTGATTCTTTACTGCAAGATTTTAAAAACTTATTAATTAACAATTCATTATTTTCTAGAGATGGTTGTAAGCCTCTTGGTAATTTTGTTTCTAAGTTTATTGGACGTTTACTCATTTATATTACTTCACTTTCTTGCCATTAAGGGCATTCATTGTAGCTTTCATTTTTCCACTCATTAAGCCACTAATATCTACACCGGGATCAGAAGCATTAAATGAAGTTACAGGAACTGATGGGGCTGAAGAACTACCACCCTCATTCAGAGGTCTAGTTCCAGCAAAAGCATCAAAACCACCCATACCAATTTCATCTAATAGTTTTTTTCTTGCTTCTGATAAATTTTGTTTATTTATTTGTTTATTTTCTTGTTTTAATTCTTGAACAACTTTTGGTTGTTGAACAGCAGGAATATTTTGTATGGATTCACTTAACATTTTTGTGAACCCTTCTTCGATTAGCACTTCTGTAAGACATTCTTTTATTAATGGCTTAATTAATTTTTTTAGTTCTTCTTTTTTCATATAAACCTCGTATCTATAAATAGATTTTACATTATAAAAAGAAAATATTTAAATACCCAATCTCAATGTTCCAGTTGCAAATGTAACGTTGCCATTAATTATTGCATTTCCTAAACAATTTAAAGTTCCAGAACAATTAATATCATTATTAAATAAATTTGCGTTAGAATTTAATATAAATTTTCCTTCATCAATATTTATATTTTTTGTTGAAAAATTAGTTCTACTACCAGATAAAAATAAAATACCAGAACCTGATTTAATAATATTATAATTTCCACCTAAATTAGTATTAATATTTGTTCTACCGCTACCATTAAATGTCATATCAGCGTCAAGTGAAAATGTATCATTAAAGTTTGCTAATCCATTAGATGTTACAGTATTATCTGAACTAAAAGTATTATTAAAACTAGCAGTATTGTTAGATGTTACCAACAAAGTACCACCAAGTTGTATTGTTGTTGGACCAGCTATTGTAGAATTTGCATTTAAAGTTAAACTATCTCTAATATAATTTGTTATAGCGCTTGAAGTAGCATCAAAAGTACCAGAAATAATAACTGGATTATCTAAAGTAAAACCATTACAATAAAAACCTTTTTTAAAAGTTAAATTATTATTTACTAACGCTTGAAAACCATAAACGGTGTCAGCAGAAGAAGTAACTGGGATATTAGCAACCATTGTTACATTAGAAACGCTATACCCAATGTTTAGTGTATAAGAACCAGTTAAAGTTATATTACTAGATACAATGTCTCCGGTAGTGATATCTGTCTGTAGAGTTAATGTTGCTGTACCAATATCTGCTGACAAATCAGTTGAATTACTCCAAGCTGTTCCTCCTGTTCCATCGCCATTTGTGCTCCACAAAACAGAAGTAGTATCCCAATTGCCATCACCACCCTGACCGGAATTTGATGGATTAAATGCAGCACCTGTTACTTGTTGGGGATTCCAATATCTTGGAGAAAGCGATGGCATTATACTAATCTCACTTTAATTGCTTTATTATTAGAAGCATTTATAATTTCAGATACTGTTAATCCAGAAGGAGGAGTTACAGAAAGATAATTAAAACCACTTAATGTACCAGTATATGTAATAATCACATAAGTTCCGGGTTTATTAAACACAATATTACTTAATTCTATATCTGTATTATTATTAAACGTTAAATTACCATTTACGTCTAAAACAACTTTTTGTATATCTGAATTAATATTTTTTATTGATATTAAAGGCATGATTACACCGTATCAGCTTTAAAAGTAAAATATAAATCTGCTAATGTTGCGTCTTGAGTGCTTGGAGCAACGATACTCAATAATTGTCCTGCGGTGAATGATGCAGAATTAATTGTTACTGATCCGACTCCATCATTAGATCCAAACGATATGTCACCAATTAAAGTCGCATCTCTGTAAATGTCAAATGTTTTAGAATTGCTACTTGTTATGGCAGAATTAAAATAATGATTTGCGCTTGTAAGCGATAAATTATAAGATCTCACTGCGATAAATCTAAAAATTGTTTCGGAAGCAAGTGGTTTACCACTGTATTGTCCAGCAATATCGTATGCAGTGCTACCGCCTCCACCAACAGAACC
>Ga0315901_10002224_pt1 | contig 27108 bp, 17 predicted proteins | sample LakEriMetagenome_10_FD_203761 | JGI IMG/M metagenome (GOLD analysis project Ga0315901, IMG submission 203761) | Freshwater fungal communities from buoy surface, Lake Erie, Ohio, United States - Buoy 2 MA116 | ecosystem: Environmental > Aquatic > Freshwater > Lake | place: USA: Lake Erie, Ohio...
GTCCTGCTCGACTGCGAACATGTTGCCGCCGACGCTTCAAGCATCGACCACCTCGTGATGGGATGTCATTCGGGAGGTACGGTTCCCGTCGTCCGAGTACTCAGGAATGACGAAAGCGAGCCGATGATGCAGGTCCTCGACCTGGGAGCACAGGGAGTACTGATCCCCCATTGCCGGACCGCCGATGATGCCCGGCGTCTTCGCCAGGCGGTTGCCTATCCCCCTCATGGCCAGCGCGGCTTCGGCCCGGGACGGGGCTCGAAATGGGGCCTCATTTCAACTGCCCAATATCTCGCGGCCATGGATGAGACCATTTTGACCCTGGCACTCGTTGAAGATCCCGAAGGGGTCGAGCGGATTGATGAGATCGCCGCCGTGGGACTCGATGTGGTCTGGGTCGGCACGTCGGATCTGGCTTGTTCGCTTGGGGTTCCCGGGCAACCGGGGCATCCCCGGGTCATGGAGGCGGCAACCGCAATTCTGCAGGCCTGCCAGCAGGCTGGTGTCGCCTGCGGCTTCCCCGCCCGCGACCCCGCCCAGGCCCTGTGGGCCCGCGAACAGGGCTACCGCGCCATCGGGTACGGCTGTGCCGAGCAGTACGTCATGCATCTGGCACAGCAATTTTTGGGAGAAGTGCGCAGGCAGCACGGGTCATGATTCTGAGCAAACGCCCCCCCCCAGCCTGCGATGTCCCTCTCTTTGATCGAAAACCGCAAAGGACAATGAAATTGGCCCCAGCCAGCCTCGAGCACGCCGAAGCGGCCAAGGATCACCTTACCAGACGCAAACAATTCCCGGGTTGAACCCATCACGAGGTGCACTGAATTTCACCCAGATTCTCTCTGCAAAAGCTATAAGCCCAAGCTCACCCGAAAAACTCAAGTCCCGCGAGTACGGTGGCAACTGCCGTGTCGGATTTGCCAATAGTTGACGGTACCCGACGATTCACCAGACACGAAAAAACCCCGAAAAACACGATGTTTTCGGGGTTTGGAGGGGTGACGGAGTATCCTCGACAGGATTCGAACCTGAAACCTTCGGCTCCGGAGGCCGACGCTCTATCCAGTTGAGCTACGAGGACGCAATTCACAAGCACGCTGTGAGAAGGGAGTCTACCGTCCTTAAAGGCATGCTGTCAAACTAGGGGGAACGGGCGCCGTAACGGATCTGCCGGAGGGTTTGTGACAGGGATTTGCCCCTCGTGCATCTCTTCCAGGAGACAGCGGCAACCGTTGCCCCAAAGACACCGAGAGAGGTCTCTCCGAATCGAGAAGCTTTCTCCCCCTACATCACCCCCGAACCGAACCCCTCTTCGGTTGCCCCGTCGCCGGTCCGTTCCGCAGCAGCAGCGTGCCATCCGTTGCCACTGCGGTATTCTCCTGGAATTCCTGATCCAAAGTGCGGTCCCGAAAGGGGCGGATCCGCCGAGCCAACCGGCGACACGGCAGGGGTGTCCAGACGCAGTGTGCGTCCCTGAAACTCCCGCTCAACCACCGGCGTCAACAATTCCGACTCATCCAGCACCGCGAACCCGTCTTCACCATAGTCGTCGTAAGTGCAGATGTAGCCGGGCAGCGTTGCCTTGATCTGTTCCTCGGCAAACGCCTGCATCACCTTGGCCTGAATCAGCTCCCGGCATCGGGCGTTGATCGGATGGGCGATATCCGCATAAAGCCGAGAGCGGCCATCCGTGTCGCGGCTGGCCCGATCCTCCTTGAGCCGAGCCCCACACTGGCTGCAAAAGCAGGCCCGCAATTGGTTCTTCGTGCCGCAACGGGGGCATCGGTCAGTCAGCTTGCGGCTCGGCATCGCCACAAAAGAGCCCCGGGTCCCCTCGATGATCTTCAAATCGCGAATGACAAAGCAGTGATCGAAGGTGATGGAACAGAAGGCCTGCAGTCGTTCCTGCGGGTCATCCATCAGCTTGATGCGGACCTCGGTGATTTCCACGGCGATGCTCCTCCTGAACTGGTTCGACCGTGCCGGTGCGGTCAGGCACCGGGGACAAGTCCATCATGATGGGAAAATGTTCTGAAGACTCACAACCCGACCGGTCCGGACACAAAGCACACCCCCGCGGCGGACCTGGTCCGCAAGGGATGGATTCAAGCTGCACTCGCTCTCAGGCCACGGAGGTCACAAAAACGCTTCCCAGCCGACGCGCTTCCAACCGGCCGGCCAGACGCCGGGCCTCCCCCAGATTGCGACACAGTCCGAAGTAGCACGAGCCACTCCCGCTCATCAGGTGTCCGACGGCCGAGAGCTGTTCAAACGCCTGCTTCAACCGGACCACCTCCGTACTGACCATCTCGGCGGCGGGCTGCAAGGTGTTGTGCAGTCGCGCGGCGGCTGCAGCAAGACAACCCCGCCGCAGGTCGGCAACCAGTTGTTCGACCCCGGGGCGATGCCCTTCGGGCCGACATTGGCGGAAGACCTGCGGAGTCGAGAGCCCCTCGGCAGGCTTGACCAGCACCAGCGCCAACCCCAGGGGAAGATCGAGCGGGGTGATCAGTTCGCCCCGTCCACGGCAAATCGCTGCCGGCCGCCCCGACAGAAAAAACGGAATGTCGCTCCCCAGACGTGCTCCCAGCTCACGTAGTTCCACCAGAGACAAACCGAGACTCCAGGCCCGGTTCAAACCCCGGAGGGCTGCGGCGGCATCCGTGGAGCCCCCCGCGAGACCGGCGGCGACGGGAATGCGTTTCCAGAGTTCCAGCCGTGCTCCGCGCCGAACCCCGGTCTGCTCCCTCAACAGTTGGGCGGCCTTCCAGACCAGATTGCCCGGGCCAGGGGGCAGGTCCAGAGGCCGGGCTCCGAAAGCCAGCCCGGCCACGCCCCGGGAGTCATGGCAGACGAGTTCGATTTCCTCACCGGGCAGAGCCTGGATTCGCAGCGTATCCTGCAATCCGAGCGAGACCATCAGGGTCTCCAGCTCGTGATATCCGTCGGCCCTTCGCGACTCCACATTCAAAAACAGGTTCACCTTGGCCGGTGCGGTCTCCCAGACCACATCGGTCCACCTGCCGGCTGTCGGGGAGGACAGCTGCTCCTGTGGTACATCGTTCGACAGCACGGGCATCACATCCTGCGAGTCCACCAAGGCTGACCGAGTCACGACCACGGGGGGGGAGCCCGAAGGCTACCGCACCGCAGCCGCATCACCTCGAAATCGCCGTAACTCCGGGCTATTTCGAGTGATTCTGCCACGTCAATTCGGCATTGATCGTGCTGTTATCTGAATCCCGGTTTTTTGTCAACCCGTGTCTCGATTTTTTCGGTTTTGGCGGGGTGTTGCCCCGCAATCTGTTTCTGCTGGGCCCTTTGCGGCAGGTGCTTGTCAGTGCGGGGGCGGATCTTCTATTCTCGCCATCGTGGCGGGCAGGCCCAGAGCGGCGCACATTTGTTGAACAGTGCCAGGGCTCGCCCAGGCGGTCTAGATGCCCCTTGGAAGGACGGTTCCCTTGTTACGGACCCATACGTGTGGTGAGTTGCGGAAAGCCCAGGTCGGAGAGACCGTGACGGTGTGCGGCTGGGTCGACAGCCGGCGCGATCATGGCGGGCTGGTGTTTGTCGACCTGCGCGACCGGTACGGGAAGGTGCAGGTGGTGTTCGACCCTTCGGAAGGGGCCGATCAGCATTCGGCGGCAGGGGACGTTCGCAACGAAGATGTGCTGCAGGTGACGGGGCGAGTCGTCGCCCGGTCCGCCAAGGACGTCAACGCCAAGATTCCCACGGGTGAAATCGACGTCCGCTCTCAAAGCCTGGTCGTGCTCAACAAGAGCCGCACCGTGCCGTTTGAACCCTTCACCAGCAATCCCCCCAATGAAGAATTCCGGCTGAAATACCGGTTTCTCGATCTGCGGCGTCCGCGGCTGCAGGAACTGGTGATGTTCCGTCACCGGCTGACCAAGCTGATCCGCGATTACTTCGACCGCGAGGGTTTCCTCGAGATCGAAACCCCCATGCTGGGGCGGAGCACTCCGGAAGGGGCCCGCGACTATCTCGTTCCCAGCCGGGTCCATCCCGGGTGTTTCTACGCCCTCCCCCAGTCGCCGCAGATCTACAAGCAAATCCTGATGGTCGCCGGATTCGACCGGTACATGCAAATCGCCCGTTGTTTCCGGGACGAAGACCTCCGGGCCGATCGCCAGCCGGAATTCACCCAGGTCGACATCGAGATGGCGTTCGTCGAGCGGGAAGACATCCTGCGGACGGTCGATGGCCTGGTTGGGTTTCTGATGCGGGAAGTCCGGGGGGAGGAGTTTCCTCTGCCGCTCCCCCGGCTCACCTACCGCGAGGCGATGGAGCGGTATGGGTCCGACAAGCCCGACCTGCGGTATGGCATGGAGTTGCACGACCTCGCGCCGTTGGTGAGGAACTGCGGTTTCAGCGTCTTCAGGAACACGCTCGAAGCAGGAGGACGGGTCCGGGGACTGTGCGCCCCCCAGGCGGCCGAGAAATACAGCCGGCGGCAGATCGACGACCTGACACTTTTCGTGAAGGACTTCAAGGCTCAGGGACTGGCATTCTTCCGCGTTACCGAGACCGGGCTCGATTCGCCCATCGCCAAGTTCTTCACCCCCGAAGAGCAGGCGGCCATCAAGGCCGAGTTCCAGGCGAAAACGGGCGACCTCATCTTCTGCGTGGCCGACAAGCCTTCGGTCACCTCCGCCGCCCTCGGTGCGCTGCGCAGCCGGCTGGGGAAAGAACTCAAGCTGTTCGATCCCAACCAGATGCACTTCGCCTGGATCCTCGACTTCCCCCTCTTCAGTTGGAACGAGGAAGAGAAGCGGTGGGATGCCGAGCATCACCCGTTCTGCAACCCGGTCCCCGAAGATGTTCCCTTCTTCGAAACCGATCCGGGCCAGATCCGCGCCACCTCGTACGACCTCGTGATCAACGGTTACGAGGGAGCCAGCGGCAGCGTGCGTATTCATGATTCAGCGGTCCAGCAGAAGGTCTTCGACCTGTTGGGGATCCCGGCCGAGCAGGCCGAAGAGCGGTTCTCCTTCCTCCTCGAGGCTCTGCGGTTCGGGGCTCCGCCGCACGCGGGGATTGCCCTGGGTCTCGACCGGTGGGTCATGCTCTTCACGGGCTGCGATAATATTCGTGACGTGATTGCGTTCCCCAAGACACAGAAGGCCTCCGACCTGCTGAGCGGGGCCCCCTCGACGGTCGATGCCCGGCAACTGAAGGAACTGAGCATCCGCGTCGAAGAGGCTCCCAAGTAACGTCGGGCACACCAGATCCTTCTCACGACCGGCCACCACCCTCTCCTCAGGATCCACCACCATGCGCCGCAGTCTGCTCCCCGGAGTTCCCCTGCTCGGTCTGCTCTGCACCGCTCTCCTCGCGGGGACGGCACTCCCGGTCCGCGCGGATGACAAAGCCCCCGCCACCAAGCCCGCCAAGGCAGGCGACCTTGAGATCGCCGTCCCAGATGGCTGGAAGAAGAAACAGCCGAAGTCCCAGATGCGGCTCGTTGAGTACGAAGTCCCGGCGAAGGAAGGAGACAAATCCTCCGGCGAATTTGTCATCTTCCACTTCGGCGGTCAGGGGGGCGGTCTCGAAGAGAACATCACCCGCTGGGTCGGCCAGACGGAACCCGAAGGACGCAAGGTCAAACTGACCACTGGCAAATCGCCCAAGGGTGAGTACACGCTCGTGGATGTCACCGGCACCTACAAGAAGTCGATCGGCCCCCCCATCCAGCAGAAGACCCAGCGGATGGAAGGCTGGCGGGTGATCAACGTCTATCTCAACTGCCCAGGGGGCCCCTACTTCTTCAAGATCGACGGTCCCGCCAAGACGGTCGAACAGGAACTCGCTGGCTTGCGGGCCACCTTCGGTGGTGACCCCAAGACCGAAAAGGAACGCCCTTACGAAGGGAAATAGGCGACAGACCGTCACCCAGCCGCCATCCGGAGGGGGACTTACTCTCCCGATCAGAGATCCTCCGCTCTTCGCGATTCATCTCGCGGAGAGCGTTTTTTTTGCAACAATCCTCACTCCCGCCCATTCTCACGCAGCCCGCATCTCAACCCGCACCAATCAATTCGCACTGGGCCCGGCGCGATCGGTCGCGGTCGACGACTGCCCCAGCAGATCGAGCCGTTCGAGAGCCTGCACCAGCTTGCGGGCGACAGGCCCGGCGGCATGTCCCCCCGGGCCCGCGTGTTCCAGAACCACCACAAACGCCACCCTTGGACGCTGTGCTGGAGCATACCCTGCGAACCACGCGTGATCAGGGCGCCCCCCCCCCGGCTCGGCGGTCCCCGTCTTTCCGGCAATCCGGGCTTCGCGGCACCGCACCGTCTTGAATCCCGTCCCCTGCGGATTCTCGACCACCTGCTCCAACCCCCGGCGGACGAACGCCAGAGTGCGGGTCGACAAGCCGGAAATCCGCTCGACCATCTCAGCGGGAGAGGTCTCCGACGGAGGCTTCCCGAGTAGCGAGTCATGGAAGTCACGCTGCTCGCGGGCGAACCGTGGAGTCACCAGCCGCCCCCCATTCGCCACCGCCGCCAGCAACCGGGCGACCTGCAGGGGAGTCGCCGTCACCCGCCCCTGCCCAATCGCCAACTGCAGTGCCTCGCCCGAACTGCGCGACCGGCCCCGTCCCCCGGCACGACGCTCTTCCCGGGGGAGTGAACCCGCCTGTTCCACCGGCAGGTCGACGCCCGTCGGACGCCCCAGTCCCAGGCGATCGGCCCAGTCGAGGATCGGCTCGGCCCCAATCCTTCGGGCCGCAGAGAAAAAGTACACATTGCACGAACGGGCCATCGCCGAGACCAGGTCGACGTCTCCATGTCCCACCCCATGATGCTTGAAGGTGTAACAGCGGTAGCGCTCGGGAGTGTCGAGATACCCCAGGCAGGTCAATTGCTCCTCGGGATCAAGCTGGCCGCTCTCAAGGAATCCAATCGAGCTGACGATCTTGAAGACTGATCCGGGAGGAAGGGTCATCTCGACCGCGCGGTGAAACAGCGGTCGGCGGGGATCGTCGAGAATGGCCCGCCAGCCCGCGGGATCATGGTTCACCAGCACCTCGGGATCAAATCGGGGGCCCGTGGCTGCCGCCAGCACCGCCCCCGTCCGCACATCCAGGGCCACAATCGCCCCCCCCGTCGGGGTCGGCAGCGGTTTGCGATTCGTCTCGTCCACCTGCGGTCCGGTCAAGGCGGCGTCGAGCAGTTCTTCGGCTGCGCGCTGCAGTTCCACAGAAAGCCCCAACTGCACATCCTGCCCCAATCGAGGTTCGCGCACCACCTGCGAGTCGAGTAGTTCCCCTCGGCGGTTGAACACCAGCCGCCGCGCACCACGCAGACCGCGCAGCCGATGTTCGTATTGCCGTTCGAGCCCGTTCAGCCCCGCCCGGTCTCCAGGCTGATAATCGAGCGGATCTCCCTGGGGAAAGCGGGCCCGCCGTTCGGCGAGGAACTCATCCGACACCGGCTGTCGAACTCCCAGCAGATGCGGGGCCAGATCACCCTGGGGATAAACCCGCTGCGGAATCGACTCGAGCCGGACCCCGGGAAACAGCTCGGGGTGTCCCTCGATCTCGACCGCCAGTTCCGGAGTGAGCTGCCCGAGCACCACGTGGTAGTCGAGCTGTTCCTGGATCACCACTGGTTCCCGCGCTTCGCGCCGCGGTGGGGTGGTGAGTGTGGTGACCACCAGCCGATGCCAGCGGGCCCACCACGTTTCTTGGGGATCCGGGGGGAATTCCAGGGCGAGGCGTTCCGCCGCCTCATGCTGCTCCCGTTGTGCAGCCACCCGCTGCTGCAGCCGTTCAACCCGCCGCTGAATCCGCTCCCGGCGTTGCCCCAGCTCCTGTTCCTCCAAACCGGAACGCTCGGCCAGTCTCCGCCAGAGCGCGTTCCGCTCGTCAAGCACCTCGGCCTCAGCCGCAGCAATCAGATCGGCATTCCGCCGGGCGCGACGATCCAGACGACGCAGCGCCAGCGAGCGCAGCCATCCCGGGTCGGCGGGTTCCTCCAGCCACCGGTAATGGACCTTCAGCCGAAAGAGATCCACATCTTCGGCCAACACGGTTCCTTCGGCCGCCAGCAGCCGCCCATCCCGACTGGGTATCGGCTCCCAGCGTTCGACGGTCTGTTCAAACTCGCCGCGGTACTCTTCTCCCAGCGTCAATTGCACCTGGGCGAAGCGCAGGCCAATCGCCGCCAGCGGCAACACCATCACCAGCCCCAGCCCCACGAGACGCAGCCCGGGCCGTTCGGACGAGGGCTCGTATCGCTCCGCCGACCAACCGGCCACCTCGCGCACTCGGGAATCCATCCAGGTACACCCGTCGAGACTGTCAACCAGAAGAATTCGCCGTGGAACGACGCGGCAGCAAGCCTGCCAGCAGCGCCAGAAACCCGCCCCCCCACAGTGTGGATGAGAGCGTGGCGTGAGTGACCACCTCCCGCCACGTTGGCCAGTTCAGCCCGGTCTCCGTCGCCATCAGCGACCCCACCACCGCACCACTCTCAATCACAATCCCCAGCCCCAGGGGCAGCAGCATCTGCGGCATCATCCAGATCCCGCGGCGGCGACACCAGGCGAAGGTTCCCGCCAAAGCCAGCGACACCCCCGTTTCAACCCCCGGCGGCCCCGCCCCCAACAGGTCGAATCCCATCCCGGCAATCAACCCCCAGACGACCGCCCCCCGGGGGGTCTGCGTCCAGACCAGCAGGGCCAGCGCCAGCGGCAGACAGCGCGGAGTAACCCCCGCCAGCGCCAGGTACGGAGCAACTGTCGTCTGCACCACCCAGGCTGCGTAACAGATGAATCCCGCCAGCAACCACCGCATTGGCTTGAGCCCCCAAAACCACTCCGACCGGAACGGGGGCAGGTTGTAGAGCATGACTTTTTCGCAGATCAAGCCGAAGTTCGCACCCAACCCTCCCAGCCTCCCACAACAATCCCCCAACCCCCCGGAATCCCCCGGACGTGCGTTCCGATGGAAGCTGCCACTCTCTGCGTCTGGATATTTCGTGAAACAAACCGCTTTTTTGTACGGCTGCAGCCGCGATCCGCCACCAATAGAAACAGAGAGTCCTGTCTGCCTCACCATGCCGGAGGGCACGGGACGAACAGGGGGTGGCCCGCTGCCGTGACCGCGCCCCCTGTGCTGCCCTTCGCTGTTGGAAACCCCACCATGCGTTTGACACTGCGAACCCTGCTGGCCTACATCGACGAGGTTCTTCCCCCGGCTCAGGCCGAGGAGATCGGCCGGAAACTGGAGGAGAGTCCCGTCGGGACCAGCCTGGTGCAGCGGATCCAGGATGTGCTGCGCCAGAAACGGCTGTCGAGTCCCACCCTGTCGGGATCGGGAATGGGAATCGACCCCAATGCGGTGGCCGAGTATCTCGACAACACCCTGGCCCCCGATGGCATCGCCGCCGTCGAGCGGATCTGTCTCGAATCGGACCTGCACCTGGCCGAAGTGGCGGGCTGCCATCAGATCCTGTCGCTGGCCGTGGCCGAACCGGCCGAGTTGCCCCCGAAGATTCGCGAGCGGATGATCGCCCTCGGGCCGAACACCCCGCGGCTGCAGGTTCCACAGACGCGTGACGGAACCGGGCTGACCAGTCCCGCAGCAACCGCGGGGGCTCTTTCCTCGGCGGGGGTGTCGTCCATCCTCGCCCAAGCCCCCAACGTCGGCACTCCCGACCGCTCTGCCGCCGTCCCCTCCCCCGAGGCATCCCGCAGTGGAGCGGCCATCCCCGCCCCCCCCCGCTCGTTTGAAGAGGGATTGCCGGAATACCTTCGCTCCGGCGAGAAGACCCGCTGGTGGCCCTACGCCCTCGCGGCAGTCGTCTTGGCGGGCTGGGGTTTCCTGACCTTCCAGTCCTCCCCCTTTGGATCGCGGGGGACACAGGCGACTGCTCCCGAGGTCACCGCTGCCGGAGCGAATGCCGACGGCAGGCTCTCCACCAACGCCGTCGCCGACCTTGCGGTCACAACCCCAGCCGAACTGACGGAGTCGGGAGAACCTCCCATGGCCAACCCGCCTGCGGCGACAGCTGGCCAGAGCACTCCTCCCACCGACACGCAGCTCCCCCCCGATGTCGAGAACGATCCCGATGTCGATGCACCTCCCTACCGCAAGCAAAACGGCCGGAACAGCAACCCCCCGGAAGGAACCAAGACCGCCGCGCGGGGCCCATCCCGGTCGGAAGAGAAACCGGCCAACCTGCTTTCGGCCAGGTACATTTCGACCGAAGGCGTGGCCATCGCCTACCTGGGAGACGAAGACTCGTGGCGGGTCCAGCCGGGTGGGTCGGTGATTCCCGTGGGACGCGAGTTCGCTTCCCCCGTCCCGTTCGAAGCCAATCTCGAACTCCCCGGCTGGCAATTCACACTGCAACCGGGAGGCTTGCTGGCGCTCACCTCTCCCGCCAAAGGGAACCTCCCGGCGGTCGAGCTGCGTTCCGGCCGGCTCATGGTGCAGCCCGCGTCCAACGGCCGCAGCGAGCCCACCACACTCGAACTCCACCTGACAAAGTCGCGGTGGCTGGTCACCCTCTCGGGGGATGCCGTGCTGGGCCTCGAATCCACCCCGCCGGTCGCCTCACGGTTCGAACAGCGCGCGGGAGTCGATCCGGGACGTGGCGCGTTGCACCTCGCCCGGGGCCGGGCGGACCTGGTCCGATTGGGGGACGACGAATTCGCGATCGAACTGCGGGGTCCGGCGTCGCTGGTTGTCCCGCTCGAACGCCTGGCCGATGAGTCCCCCAGGCCCCAGGTTGTCACCACCTGGCAAAACCCCGACTGGCTGAGTCCCACCAAACCCACGGCGGGCAGCCGGAACCCCGTCGCCCTGTTCACCCGCAGTTTCAAGCCCGATGAAGCGGTCGAGATGACGCTTCCCCCGCTCGCCAACGATGCCAACCCACGTCTGGCTGAATTCGCCACCCAATGCCTGGCACTCATTGGCAATGTTCCCGAGCTGGTGAAGATCCTGAAGACCAATCGCCATGAAGAGGCCCGCCGCACCGCCATTCTGGGACTGCGGACCTGGCTGGTCTCCGACGCCGGCGATCCCGGCCTGCTCCAGGAAGAACTACGGATCCGGTACACCGCCCGCGAAGCCGAGTTGGTCTACAAGCTGCTCTGGGGCTACTCCCCGGCCGACGCCCGCAGCAAGACCACCTCCAAATTCCTGGTGGATCTGTTGTCCGATCCCGAAGTGTCGCTCCGTGCACTGGCGATTCATCATCTGAAGGGACTGACGGGCCAGGATTTCAATTTCCAACCCAACGCCACCGAACTGCAGCGCCAATCCAACATCCGCCAGTGGCGCAACCTGCTGCGCACGAATGGCGAAACGCTCCTCAAACCCGACCCCAACGCTCCCGCCGACGAACCCGCGGAAGACTCGGCCGACCAGCTCTGAGATCCATACGACAACAACCGGGATGCGGGGAACGTCACCCACGACCCGTCACTCACCGCTCACGACCCGCTTCCCCCCACGCCCCCGCTCAGAAATCGCGGCGGGAGATGTAGAAGCAGGTGATCCCCAACACCACCGCCACAAACACCGCGCTGTGACGGATGGTGCCCCACGCATCCAGCTTCGTCCGCGCCTGCTGCAGGTCTCCCTCGTCGGGCCCCCCCATCGCCAGCGAGTCTTTCTCCGTCAACAGCCAGGTGCTCACGTTGTCGAGTTCCACCGGTTTGCGGAAGATCGAGTAGAGCGGCTTGACGGCGTAGTGATAAGCATATTCCAGCAATCCCGGAGCCGGAGCGGCGCGCGAAGCCTCCCGCCCCTCCTTCAGGTCATAGCGAATGACCCGCGCTCCCTGGTCGCACAGCATAAGCCGCCCCTCGGCGTCGAAGCCCACCGCCGACAGGTCGCCCCGTCCCGTCAGCCGTGGCCGGACCGGTTTTCTCTCCTCGGCGTCGTACAGCCAGACATCCCCGCCATGGTAAAGCACCGCACACCAGCGCCCGTCGGGAGACACCGCCATGAACCGCGGATCGTCATACCGGAATGCCGTGTATTCCTCCTCGGTCTTCAGGTCTGAACCAGCGAGCTGCAATACCCGCCCATCCTCCAGGGCCAGCAGCACTTTGCCGCGCGAAACGAGGCAGAGCCCCTCAGCAGGATTGGGATCCCCCTCGAACTTCCGCTCGGCCTGAAGTTCGTATTTCCCCTCGGCGTTGGGAGCCAGCAGGCTCAACACCCCCTGGCCATAGGTCACCACCTGCCCCGTCACGCGGTCGAAGCCGGCTGTGCTGTCTTCATCGAGCTTCAGCCGCGGGTTCGGCCCGGCGAACACAAACTTCGCCGACTTGCGCGACAGCGGCTGCCCTTCGGCCACCTGCAGGCGGAACACCCCATCGGTCGCCACCGCCAGCAACTGGTTCTGCTCCGTCAGAAACAGCTGCCGCACTCCCGCCGGAGCCGCGGGGCCCTCCTGCCGGGCCCAGGCGTTCTCCGCCGTGGCAAACTGCAGGTTGACCGTGGGAGCCAGCAGCCGGAATCCACGTCGCCCCTGCGGAGGAGGCAACTGCACGGCGAACAGCCGCTGGTCCGCCGCGCTGTAGACTGGCCCCACCAGCCGGGGTGCCAGCGCGGCGACCGGCGGACGGCGTCGGTCCCCCGCCGCCTGGAAGACATCGTCCCATGCCGTTCCGCTCCACTCCCGCAGCTGTCCCCTCTCGGTATTCCCAAACCAGGTCTCCCCGGCGGGCACCAGGCTGACCACCCGGTTCGGGTTCAGAGCCACCCCTTCCATGACGGTCTTCACCAGCACCACCGTCCAACCGAACCCCCAGAAAACGATCGTCAGCACGATCGCCACGATGGTGTTCCGCGACAGCACCCCGGCCAGCGAACAGACCGAGTAGAACACCACGAACATGAACAGGAAGACCGGAATGCACCAGAAGAGCTTGGGAATCCACAGGTCAAACCGCCACCCCGCCACCAGGTACATCCCCGCCACGAAATAGGCGGCGTTCAGCCCGATGAAAATACAGCCTCCCGCGAACTTGGTCAGAAAAACCAGCGTCCGCGAGACCGGCTTGCTGAGCAGCAAATCGATCGATCCCGGCTCAAATGTCTGGGTGATCATCGAGGCGGTCACGAGGATCGCCGCGAAACCTCCCAGGGCCCCCACCATGAAATTCACAATCTGATTGACCACCACCCGCAGCACGGGCATCAGTTGTGTCCGCGACAGCGGCAACCCTTCCGACAGTGTCCAGCCAAAATACTCGACCCGGGTGTCGGTCACCGAGTTGTGCGGCAGCTCCTGCGGAAACGCAGATTCCAACAGCAGCCGGTTGAACCGCGCCAGCTCCTCGGCCGACAGGTTGGTCACTCCACGGTCCCGCAACTCGCGGGCCTCGGCCGGCAAAGCCGAGTCGGGCCACGCCTCGGCCGAATACAGCGTCGGGCTCTTGAGCAGTTCGTTCAGGTCGCGCAGCAGGTTGTCGGCGGTCGGCCGGGGCAGCCCCTCCCCCGGCTCGCGGCTCAGCTCGCTCAATCCCTTCTGCAATTCGGGAGTCAACTGCCGCCAGACCCGGCGGGGAGCGGTGTCGGCCTGCGCGTCAGCCATCAGCGCCAGATCGGCCGCCGGGGGATCGGCCGGGGCGGGATTCGCCGGCGCAGGCTCTTTCGTTGCAGCCGCTGGTGTGGTACCGGGGACCGCCGCCTCGGGCTGAGTCTGTGCGGCGGGATTGGCCGGGGGAGAGTCGGGGTTCACTCCGGGAGCCGGAGTCGTCCGCTCAGGCGCTGCTGGGGGAGCGGCTCCTTCCGACGGTTTCCCGGCCGGATCAGCAGACGGGCTTGCCGGAGGGGCCTGGGCGGCCAGCTTCAGCGCCAGTTCGTTCCACTTGACCACCGAGTTCCGCGCCAGCCGCGTCGGCTTGACGTCCCGGATACCAAACGGAGCAATCGCCGCCAGAAACAGCGTGGCGACCGCGAACAGAATCCACAGCACGCGCGAGGCCACCGCCTCCCGGAACGAGTCTCGCAAAATTCCCAGATAGGGTCGCATGGCCACATCACGATGAAGGTTGTTCGCGGACAATCCCCAGGAAGGCTTCCTCCAGGGTGTCCCGCCGACGGGTCATTTCCAACAGGCTGATCCCCTCACCCCGCAGGGCGTCGACCAAACGGTCGACGGCCCCCTGGTCGGCCAGCCGCACGGTCATTCGCAATTCCGACGCCTCGTGCGGCGACGCCACGAGCGTCTCGTCCGGGGGACAGGACAACCCCTGCCGGTCCAGCACCTGCCGCACCCGCTCCTGGTCCCCCCGCAACACCAGGCCGCACTCCATCTCGGACCGCTGCGTCAGCTCTTCAATCCGGCCGAACCTTTGCACCCGGCCCCGATTCATGATCGCCACTTTGTCACAGACCAGCTCGATCTCCTGCAGCAGGTGGCTGTTGATGAAGACGGTCTTTCCCTGGTCCTTCAGGTCCCTCAAGACTCGCCGCATCTCGCTGCGTCCCACCGGATCCACGCCATCGGTTGGCTCATCGAGAATCAGCAGTTCCGGATCATGCAGCATCGCCTGCGCCAGCCCCAGCCGCTGCTGCATCCCCTTCGAAAACTTCGCCACCGGGGTGTCCCCCCATTTCGCCAGCCCCACGGTCTCCAGCAGAGGCCCGCGCCGTTTCCGGATCTCCCGCAGCGTCAGCCCGCTCAACGCCCCGTAGTACTCCAGGGCCGAGTTCGCGGTATGGTGCCGGGGAATGCGGTGCGTCTCAGGGAGATACCCCACACTTCTCCGCCCCCGCCGGTCCCCCGCCGGGTAACCCAGCAACTCGGCTCCCCCCGCTGTCTTGCGGACAATCCCGATCAGCACCTTGATCAACGTCGTCTTGCCCGCCCCATTGGGCCCCAGCAGACCAAAAATGGTCCCCCGCTCGACCGCGAACGAGACCCCCCGCAACGCCTCGACCTGCCGCCGGAAGATCCAGCCATCCCGATATGTCTTTTTGAGCGAATCCACCACAATGGCCGGTGCACTCACAATGATCACCCCTGTCGCGGACCGCGGCCGGGTTCCCCGCCACGCGGGAAGACCCACCGGCCACCTTCCATCATACCCGCCTCCGCAGCCGTTGGCTTCGTCCCGGTCCCAAAAAGGGCGATCTTGAACAAAGGTCCCCCGGCAACAGGTGCGCGGGGAAAGTGGCACGCGGCGGTTGGCGCCCGGACCCAAGCCGCGACTGGCGCACGACTTTCTCAGACACCTCCCAGAGATCAGCCGAACAAAAAGGCCGCGGTCAGTCCCGAGGGTTGAGGGTTCCCCCCGGGACCGCCGCGGCCCACACGGCGGAGCCCGCAGCGCAGGCTCCCCGTCGCACTCACATCCCGCTCACGACTTCTTCACAACGATGAATGTGTTCACGCCGCGGGGATTCCGCACCAGAAACAACACCCCCTTCGCGAAGTCGGCATCCTTCAGCGCCTGCTGGAACTCCTCGACCGACGCGACCCGCTGCTGCCCCACCCGTTCAATCAGCAGGCCTTCTCGCAGTCCTGCCGTCGCCGCAGGGCCGTCGGGCTCAACCGAGGTCACCACCACTCCCTTTGTCCCGTCCTTGTAACCCAGCTCACGGGCCACATCAGCCGAAAGGCTGTCAACCTGCAGACCCAGCTGTGGCACTTTGCCGGGCACCGGCTTCTCGGGCTGGACGGGGCCCGCTCCCGGGCCTTCGTCCGCTCCCGACCGCCGCAACGAGAAGTTCTGGGGCATCTCCTTGAGAGTGATGCTCAGGGTCTTGTCCTTCCCTTCACGCACGATCTGCATCGGAACCGATTCCCCCGCCCGGCACCGCTCCACAATCGACTGCAGGTCACGGGTCCCCCGCACATCCCGGTCGTTGAACTTCAAGACCAGGTCACCCACCTCGACTCCCCCCTCCGCCGCCGGCGATCCAGGCAGAATCTCGGTCACCAGGGCTCCCTTCCCCACCGGCACTCCAAACTGACGGGCCAGCTTGTCGTCGAGTTGTTGGATCACCACCCCCAGATAGGCCCGGGTCACTTTCCCGGTCGTCGTCAACTGGTCCCCCACCCATCGGGCCAGATTGATCGGCACCGTGAAGCCCACACCGTCATTCCCCCCACCGCGGGTCGAGATCGCCGTGTTCACCCCCACCACCTCCCCCCGCAGGTTGACCAGCGGTCCACCGCTGTTCCCCGGGTTGATCGCGGCATCGGTCTGCAGAAAGTCTTCCCGCTCGGCAATCGACGGACCACGCCCCTTGGCGCTGATGATGCCAGCCGTCACGGTGGCATCCAGACCAAACGGGCTGCCAATCGCCAGCACCCAGTCGCCCACCTCCACCTCATCACTGTTCGCGAGGGGGAGCGAGGGGAGCGGACCTTCGGCTTCGATCTTCACAATCGCGATGTCAGTCTTGGGATCGGCCTTCACCTCGCTGGCGACATACTCGCGGCCATCATGCAGGCGGACCTTCACCTGGTCGGCATCCGCCACCAAATGGGCCGCCGTCATGATCACCCCCCGGCTGTCGATCAGAAATCCCGAACCCATCCCCTGCGGACGGGGCATCGGGGCCGAGCCCCCCCCGCGGGGACCGAAGAACTCCTTGAACCGCGGATCCTGCTTGAACAGCTCTTCGAACGGCGACCCCTTGAACATGTCGGGGCTCAGCCCCTCGCCGCCGCGCATCGCCACCGGCTTCCCGCGGACTTCAATCGAGACAATCGCCGGCAACGAATTCTGCGACGCGCCGCGGAACGCCTGCGACAGACTGTTGGCGGCGGCGATCGCCTGGGGATCCACCGGAACCACTGGCGGCAGCGGCCCACGCTGGGCCCAGCTCCACGCCGACAGGGTCAGACTGGCCAGTCCCGCCACACCGACCACCCAAGGGGCCGACTTTTTGAACCGACTCATGACTTCCTCTCCTTAGAAAAACAGGACATCAGGCGTCCCGAAAGACACCTGTTGATGTTGGCACTCTCTCAACTACTACGACAGTAGTAGGACGACTGTTGGGGGGACTGCCAAACGATTTTCAAGAATCCTGTCATTCGAATCCTGCGCCCCGGACTGGGCTCCGCGAAGAACCGAAAACCAAGTTGGAACGGTCCTCCCTGAATGCACTCCCCTTTGGACCCGTTCTTGATCCGAACAGTTTCACCGCCGGCCCGATCATTCGTTGACCAGTGCCCCCGTCCGCCCCGGCCCCGTTTCCAGGGCGGCTCGTGGTTTTGGCAGAAGTCCTCCAAAACAGACCTCAAGTGGATGCAAGCAGCGTGCCAATCCTCTAGGTCCCCTGCCTCGGCCCCCCCCGCCACCCCGCTTCTCCCAGCCTCCCACCAGCTCTTCCCTGCGACCGGCAGCTCCACCGCACACTCCCCGCCCCTTTCCCAATTGGAACCGACTCCTGCGCCGATTGGTCTTGCCAAACCCTCCTCCGGATTGTAGCTTTGTTTTACAAAGTCACTACGACTTTCGCCCGGCGTGGCTTCTGCCGCAACCTCACCGACCCGGGGGTGATACTTTCCCGTGAAGTGCAGCCTCCGGTTGCACCGCCACCGACCATTCGGCCCGTACCCGACTGCCTCCGCACTTTCCGAGACGTCTCCTGATGGATCTGCACGACGCACTCTCTCAGCTTGACCATATCCAGAAGCAACTGGCTCATTCGGCCACGTTTCGGGGTTACCGCTCGCTCCCCGCTGCGCTCTTCTCGGGAATCGCCCTGCTGGCCGCCACCGCCCAGACCCTCTGGCTGCCGACCGCCCCCCAGAACCCCCTGCAGTTTGTGCTGCTGTGGGTGTCGGTGGCGGTGGTCTGCGGCTTTCTGCAACTGCTCGAGATCGTGGTGCGGGCCTGGCGCGAAGGTCGCCAGGTCACCACCCGCCTCACCGTGCGGGCTCTCGAACTGCTGGTCCCCTGCGTGGTGGCCGGGGCCTGCCTCACCCTCGCCCTGGTCTGCGTCTCCCCCGAGTCGCTCTGGCTCTTGCCTGGGCTCTGGTCGCTGCTGCTCAGCCTCGGCATCTTCGCATCGCTCCCCGTGCTCCCCCGCGCCATTTCGTTGGTCGCGTTCTATTACTTCCTCTGTGGCATTGGCTGCCTGGTGATCTTCCGCGGACCCTGGGCGTTCTCTCCCTGGTCGATGGCGATCACCTTCGGTGGAGGCCAACTGCTCGCCTCGCTGGTGCTTTACTTCACCCTGGAGCGTGGTCATGACTGACACTCCCGTCCCCCCTCCCGGTTCTGCTCCCTCCGGATCCGACGCCCCCACCGGCCGCTTCGCTTACGAAGGGCTCGAACGGGTCATCCACGAAAAAGCCCGGCTCGGGATCCTCACCTCGCTGCTGGCCCACCCCGCCGGGCTCGCCTTCACCGAACTGCGCGAGCTTTGCAGCCTGACCGACGGTAATCTCAACCGGCATCTCAAGGTGCTGGTCGAGGCGGGCCTCGTCGCCATCGAAAAGATGACCCAGGGGAACCGCCCCCAAACCACCTGCCGCGTGACCGCCGCCGGCCGCGAACGCTTCCAGGAATACCTCGCCGCCCTCGAAAAGGTCATTGCCGACGCGGCCTCCATCGCCCGCTCCCCCGCCAACCCGGGCCTCATCCCCCGCTGGCACTCCGGCTGACCCGCAGACCTCTTGACCCTGCGCACCGACCCCACTCCGGGTTTGTCCTACGACCAAAAACTTTGCACCACAAAGCATTTTCACCGTCACCGTGAACGGCCTGCCTCCGTTGCGGTTCTCACTTCAGTGTCGGGCCCCCCTCCCGGCCTCCCCGCTTCCCAGGATGTTCCGATGCGTGTACTGCGCGCTGCCCATCTCGGTTTCTGCTTTGGTGTTCGCGATGCTCTCAAGGTGGTGGCCCAAGTGGCCGATCCGGCCGACGTCACCATTCGGGGAGAGCTGGTCCATAACCCCTTGGTGCTGCACCAGCTCGACGATCGGGGGTTCCACCGCGAGCCCGAGACGCAGCGTCACAGCTTCCCCACCACCCGGCAGGTTATGATCACTGCTCACGGCATCAGTGATCGAGAACGGCACCGGCTGCTGGCGGCCGGGAAAGAGCTGATCGACACCACCTGCCCACTCGTCACCCGAGTCCATCGGGCCGCCCAGCAACTGGCCCAGGAGGGACGGCACGTCATCGTTATCGGCCGGCCCGGCCATGTCGAAGTGCAGGGAATCGTCGAAGATCTGCCGAACAGTACAGTCCTCGCCGGGCCCCATTCCCTCCCCGACCTCCCCAGCCGGTTTCTGGGGATCGTCTGCCAGTCGACCACGCCCCCCCGCCTCGCGGCCGAGGTTGTCGCAGCCCTCCGCGAGCGATTTCCCGAAGCCGACCTGCAGGTGGTCGACACCATCTGCCAGCCGACGCGCGACAGGCAGCAGGCGGTGCTCGACCTGCTTCCCCAGATCGACGCCCTGGTGGTCGTTGGGGGAAAGAACTCCAATAACACCCGCGAGCTGGCCCGCCTCGCCGAGGAACGGGGCGTCCGCACCCTCCATATCGAACACTTGGCCGAACTCGATCCGCGGTGGTTCCAGGGAGTCGAGACCTGCGGCCTGACCGCGGGAACCTCCACGCTCGACAACACCGTCGCCGAGGTCGAAGCGGTCCTGAGAAACCTCGTCCCTCACCCCACTCCTGAAGCCAGCATCTCTCCCGCCACCGTCACACGCTCGCCGGAAGAGTGCCACCCCATCGGTGCCGCCTGAGTTTTGCCGAAGACGGTCCCGCCCGTGGTGACAGATCTCCAGATTTGTCAGTTCACAACCGGGCCTGGGTGAATCTATCCAAACCCATTCGACGTGGCGTTGATCCCCGCGGATTTCACGGACAGGCTGAAAGCCTATTCCACGGCCGAGTCCCACTTCGCCACCAACCACAACCAACCGCTCTCCCGGGCCCATTCCCAGCGTCGCGGGAGGGCGGACCTCCGTGTCAGCTCAGCTGGGCCCGGATCAATGACTTCCCATCCGCTGGGCAGCCAAACACCGCGCGACTCCAGGTCTTTCACGAACAGGCTGAAAGCCCGTTCCACGGACTCGTCCAACTGAACAGCCGCCAACCGGCGGATACAGCGGGACCTCGAGAGCGCATTCCCGGCGGAGTCATCGGTCGCGGTCGGACCGGGCCGACCGACGGGGCTTCTTCGGGGTGTTGGGGAGATCGTCTTGCAACTCGTCGAGCATCCGGAGTTTCACCATGTTCCAGACGGCGATCGTGGGAGACTCGGCCTGCTGCAGCAACAGCGCGCCGAAGAAGTTGCCGGGGATCACGAACAGGTTGTAAAACAGCGCACCGCGACGCCACCAACCGAGCACCAGACAACTCAGGGTGGCGAGCAACAGGTTCTTGCGGCCGCACGAAACGCAGCACAGCACCGTTTTCAATTGGAACGGGTGAAAGTGGTCAAACCCCGCAGGCACGGTCGCAGAATAGAGATCGTTACCGGTGGTGGCCTCACACAAGGGGCAGGGGCCCGCAAACGCCTCTTCGACCTGCTCCTCCACCAACCTGGCATCCAGCAGCTGGTCGGCCAGATCCAGTTTGACCTGCCGTTCGCAATCGTCGCCGCACAGACGTTTTTCTTGATACGTCTTGCCGCCCGCCACGATTCGATGACCGCACCTGGCACATTTCTCAAACATGATCAGACTCCCGCCCAAGGGGCGGAATGCAGTTCTCCAGGACAAGGATCAGTGACAACTCACCGCCAACTTCAAAATCGCCTCACGCTGCCTCCCCCGGCGAAGGCCACCCTGGTCTCGCCGACCGATCCGTCATCGCACGACCACTCGGTGGGCCTCAGCGTTCCCGCTCTGTGACTTTTTGCCTCCGCCCGGGCCTCCGAGGGAACGCGTCGTCTTCTGACAGTAGCGCAAATTCCCGAATTCTGTGACAGCAAATTCCAGTTTTCCAGGAGAAAGCCGGTATCGTGGTGACAGACCTCCAGGTCTGTCAGTCAAAAACCGGGCTTCTGCGGATCGACCCAAACCACCATCCGTCGTGCCATTGGCCCCACTCATTTCACGAACAGGCTGAAAGCCTGTTCCACGGCCGCGTCCACTACGCCCCCAACCACAACCATCCGCTCGCCCGGGCCCATTCCGAGCGTCGCGGGGAGACGGACCTCCGTGTCCGCTCCGCTGGGCTGGGATCGAAAAACCTGCAAGCCACCGGGCAGATAACAACCATCGCTATTTCACACCATTCGAATCCCAGGAGTTTCTCAAAGAGACGGGAAGATGTCTCCTCGGCCAAGATGTCGCATTCGGGCGGCGAAGTCAGCAGTATCGGGAGCAGAATTACAGCTGGCTGGTCACGTGCGGCACGAGTTCGTGCGGAGTTTTCGAGGGATTCAACACGAGGTCGCAGCGCAGCAGTCCCCAAGCGCAAGAATTTCGAGACTGCAATCCCGAGTGATCGCCTCATGAAATGTCTCAGGACATCTTGTCCAGCCGGGATGCAACCGCAGAATCCGCTCGGCAGTCCTCAAACTGAACAGAACCGTTGACCTGTTCAATGGATTGAGTGTGATGAGTCGAGCCAGTACTTTGGAACCGAACAAGGGATAGTCCGTGTGTCTGCTTGAGTGGTTACTTCACGGGATTCTCTACGAATGTCCTCTCCGTTCCTGCAATTGAACCCTGAGGACTGGATCGCCTCCAATTCGCTCGCGTTCGCCATCTTCGACCGGTTCCCCGTTACCCGGGGGCATACACTCGTCATTACCAAACGACTGGTCGCCACCTGGTTCGACGCCTCGGCCGCGGAACAGGAGGCATTGATGGCACTCGTCAATACTGTCAAATCGAAGCTCGACCTGCAGTTGGATCCCCAGCCCGATGGCTACAACGTTGGATTCAATTCCGGGGACGCTGCGGGACAGACCGTTCCACATGTCCACATTCATGTCATTCCCCGGTACAAGGGTGACATGCCAGATCCCAGGGGAGGTGTGCGCCATGTGATTCCCGCCAAGGGAAATTATCTCCGGGACGCTGCCATTCCGATGGACTCTTGCGAGCCAACCCTGAGCACCGGGTACCCCGACTCCCCTTTGTGGGACCATCTGTCGTGGCGCATCGTGGGGGCTCGGTTTGTGGATCTGCTGGCGTCATTCATCCAACTCTCAGGTCTTGATGTCATCGAAGAGAGCCTGTTTGAAGCAATCCGCAATCAGGCACGCATCCGTATTCTGGTCAGCGATTACCTTTACATCTCCGACCCGCGTGCACTCCGTCGACTGCTCGGGTGGTGTGACCTGGCGCTTGAGGAGTCCGCCGCGGCGTTGCTGGACGTCCGGCTGATCGAAATCGCCGAAATTCCATCCGCGCCCGAATCGTTTCACCCCAAGGCGTGGCGAATTGCGGATGACCAGAACGGTTTCATCGCTGTGGGCAGCAGTAATCTCTCGCGACCCGCCTTGCAGACCGGAATCGAATGGAATTTGCTGTCGACCCGCAGTTCCGCCCCGGAAACCCATTCACAGGTCACCGCGAGATTCGATTCGCTCTGGCGGATCGCCTCGCCACTTACGCCCGAACTGATTGATACTTACGCGCGGAATGCTGGGATATACCGGCAAACCCACTTCGAGCCGGAAGTCCAGGACGAACGCGAACCGCCGCTGGAACCGCGGCCATGGCAGACGGCGGCACTGGCCGAATTGCAAACACTCAGGGCAGCTGGTTACTCCCGGGCGCTGGTGGCCGTGGCCACAGGAATGGGCAAGACCTGGCTGGCCGCCTTCGACGCCAGCCAGGTGGGAAGAAATCTGGGCCGACGGCCGCGAGTGCTGGTCATCGCCCATCGCACACACATCCTTGCCCAGGCGGAAAGCGCACTTTCAAGGGTCCTGGACCGACTGTTTGGAGAGGGGCTCACGGCGTGGTATTTGGCCCAAAGCAGTGAGTTCCGTGGCGATCTGGTCATCGCTTCGATTCAGAAACTCTGCCGTGCGGAGGGATTGGAACGGCTGGCGCAAGAGCACTTCGACTATGTGATCATGGACGAGGTCCACCATGCTCATGCGCCGAGTTATCGCCGGGTTCTGGCCAGGATCCGCGGTGACTTCGTCCTCGGCCTGACGGCGACGCCCGAACGGACGGATGGGATCGATGTCGCCTCGATATTCGATGACAATCTCGCCTATCACGCCTCCATCGGCGACGGCATTACCGACGAGTCGCTGGTTCCGTTTCAATACATCGGCATCAAGGACACCGTCGACTTTCACCAGGTTCCCTGGCGGAATGGCCGGTTCGATCCCGGAGAACTCGAAGCCCGGGTCATTCGCAGTGAGCGCATGGACCGACTCTGGTCGGCGATGCAGGCCCATCCGGCGCAACGCCGGCTGGTTTTCTGCTGCTCGCGTCGCCACGCGGTCTTCACCCGCGACTGGCTGAAGGCCCGGGGCATCACCGCTGCCGCCGTCTTTTCGGGCCCTGGAGGAGACAACTACAGTGAATCGCTGCGACAATTGCGCTCGGGGGCCCTCCAGGCCTTGTGCGTTGTCGACATGTTCAACGAAGGGCTCGACATCCCTGCGGTGGATGGCGTGGTGATGCTGCGTCCGACGGAATCCAAAGTCATCTTCCTGCAGCAGTTGGGCCGCGGCCTGCGGGCCGCCGAGGGGAAGTCGCGGTTGGTCGTCATCGATTTCGTCGGCAACCACCGCCTGTTCGCCCAAAGACTGATCCACCTCTTGTCGCTCGGAGGGGCCTCGGCGACATGGCACACACTGAAAGACTGGCTGCAGGGTGGCGTGCCCGAACTGCCTGTTGGCTGTCTGCTCGATGTGGAACTCGCCGCGAAGGACATGCTCAAGCAGTTCCTGCCTCAGGGACGGAACGCGGGGATCGAGGGCTATCGCGCTCTGCGCGACGAACTTGGCCGACGGCCAACCCTGACGGAGGTGTTTCGGAGAGGTTACCTGCCAAGAACAATCGCCGTCGAACAGGGCCACTGGTTTGCATTCGCCGCACACGAGGGCGATCTCTCCTCCAGCGAGCGGAGCATTGTTGACCAATTCCCCGATTGGCTCCGCATGCTCGAAACGACCAGCCTGACAAAGTCGTACAAGATGGTTGTCTTGCGGGTTCTGCTCGACGAGGGTGCGCTCTTCCGGGGAATGGATCTGAACCGCCTGTGTCAGGCCTGTCGTCGGTATCTGCAAAACCATGAAGTGTTGCGCCGCGATCTGCAGGGTGAGCACCATGCCGTCGATCACATCCATGCCGACCCGACCGAATGGGCCAAGTGGTGGATCAAGTGGCCAATCAACCGCTGGCTCGCTGAACAGGCCGGAAAACGCTGGTTCACCCGGGAGGGAGACAGGTTTCAGCTCAGGATCGACTGTCCGGAACATGGGAAGCCAAGTCTGGAGGCATTGACCGAAGAGATTGTCGACTGGCGCCTCGCGGCGTATTCCCAGAGTCGTCGGCTTGATCCAGCGGCGCGTGAAGGCTGGGTATTCGAAGGGAAGGTATCGCATGCCCAGGGGCGTGCCATCCTGTTTCTTCCCGACAGGATCCAACAGCCGGGCCGACCTCTGGGAGTCACGGATGTTGAACTTCCCGATGGCAGCATCTGGAGATTCAAATTCGTCCAGATTGCCTGCAAGGTCGCGACCCCCAAAGGGGAGACGAAGAATCAGCTCAGCAACCTCCTGCGAGACTGGTTCGGCCCGAATGCCGGACTTCCCGGGACGAACTTCTCCGTCCTGTTTGCAATGATGAACGGGATCTGGCACGCAACACCATCGCAGGTCAGCGACGACGGGAGGGCCCGACCCTTGCCAAAAACTCCCGAGGCAACGATCCGAATTCTGCCTCAAGTCAATCGCTCGGCCGAGTACACCACACATGTGCCCGTCTACGACATTTCCGCCTCGGCCGGCCAGTGGGGTCCGGAAGGAAGTCCGGCAACCATCGGTTGGATGGCGGTCAATTCTCAGCGATTGAACCCGGGGATGTACGCGGCGCAGGTCATTGGTCATTCGATGGAGCCGAGGATTCCCCATGGTTCCTGGTGTCTCTTCCGCCCGTGCCCTCCCGGTTCCCGCGAGGGGCGGCTGTTGTTGGTTCAGTTGAATACCGGAATTGAGGCTGAGGGGGGCGGACTCTACACCGTCAAGCGATACCACCCAACAAAAACTCCAACGGAGGATGGTTGGCAACACGAGACCATCGAGCTCCAGCCACTCAATCGGGCTTATTCAGCGATCTCACTTGCAGCGAACGACGCTCAGGATCTGCGTGTGGTGGGCGAATTTGTCGCGGTCATTGAACAACCACCCCCACCAGCAGAACTCCAGCGATAAAACAGCAAGCGGAGATCAACATCGTGTCCGTGACAGAAAGGCGTGACAGAAAAGGGGACAGGTCCATTTTCGTGCAAGGACAGGTCGGTGCCGCAGCTTACAGTGGCATGTGCTCTGCAATCGACATGGGTTTGGACAGGGATTTGTTGCAACGAAGGCTTCGCGTCAGCGATTGTGGCGGGATCGCGAACCTTGCCTGGAGGCAATGGCGGCCACAGCCCAATAGATTCGACCGGGTGAAACGAGGTCCGCGGGGTGTTCTCCAGCGAATCGGACGCGGAGGGACGCAGGGTGACATCGGGAGGGGTGTGTGGGGATTTCGTTTGGGCCGGGCGGGTGAGTGGGCCCTGCGCATGGTCTCTGGCCGATGCAGGCCCAGCGGAGCGGACAAGGAGGTCCGCCCCCCCGCCACCCGGTGAGTGAGCCCTGCGGATGGTGTTCGACCGATGCACATCCAGCGGTGGCTCGGACGGAGCCTCGCTCTCCCGGATTTTCCGTTTCAGGGACGGGTGTGGTGGGCGGAGGGACCTGTAGGGAATTTGTTCGGGCCTGGCGGGCGGGCCCTGCGCACGGTGTGGGGCCGATGCAGGCCCAGCGGAGCGGACACGGAGGTCCGCCCCCCCGCCACCCGGTGAGTGAGCCCTGCGGACGGTGTCTTTGGGTTGGGTGTGCAGCGGCGGTCGCTGGCCGCTCCGGCTGTCCAGGGGGGGGTTCCCGGGAGCATCCAGCGGGGACAGGTCGAAAACTGATCCTACGACTCGGGGGCTTCGATCTGGATGAGCGGGGGATAGGTGCCCGGCTTGGTGATGCGGGCAAGGACCAGTTCGAACCAGGTGTGCATCCCCAGCACCGCCCGGGCCAGGTCGGGGGCGCGCAGCGAGCGGTAGCAGAGCAGGTGCTCTGAGCCGCACTGCCACCGCGCTGCCACCGCCGTCGCCGGAGAGACGATCTTCCGCTGCTCCGACACCGTCACCGGTTTGGTCACCGCCGGCTTCTTCGCCCGCAGCGGATGCCAGTCAATCAACAGCGGGGCAAACCCATTCCCCTCGCTGCAGGGCTGCCGGACGCGCAACGTGCCGTCGGTCACCGAGAAGACCACCCCTTCGGCCGTGGTTGCGGTGGCCGAGAGGGAGTGCACCCGGGCCTGGAAGCCGCGGGTCTTCAACTGCCATTCCCGCCCCCCCGCCACGGCACTGGGCTGCAACTTGGGATTGAGCGGGATCGTGCTCTCGAGGGCCACCACATCGGGGGCTCCCGGCAACGAGATGACCGTCTCGGAGAGAAACACCAGGCCCGCGTCGCGCGCCAGAAACAGGCTGCGGTCAATGCGCAGTTCGTCGGTGAGGTGCAGTTGCAGTTCGAGGTAGTCGCCGTCCGAGTCGGCCAGCCAGACGGCGGGATCCCAGGCACCCGCCACCGGCAGCTCGCGTCCATCGGCCAGGATCAGCCGGGTCTGCCAGTCCCCCGCCAGCACCGCCGTCCCGGCGGCAGAGAGGGCCAAGTGCACCTTGTCGCCGGTGTAGTCGATCTCGAACAGATCGGCCCGCTGGCGGTACGCAGCCCGCAGTTGGGCCCGCTTGTTGGCCGCCGCATGCCGGCCGCGCAGCCGGCGGGCCGCCGGGGTCGCACGGGGGGTCGACGTTTTCTTTTTCGATCGGGAAGAACGGGATCCGGAAGCAGGCGTACGGGCCATGGAAGCCAATCAATCTGGGAACAACGTCGCGACAGCGCCACGTCCGTGGCGGGCATAAATTAGCAAACCGGGGCAATCCGGGAAAATGATGCGG
>Ga0315901_10002230_pt1 | contig 27037 bp, 22 predicted proteins | sample LakEriMetagenome_10_FD_203761 | JGI IMG/M metagenome (GOLD analysis project Ga0315901, IMG submission 203761) | Freshwater fungal communities from buoy surface, Lake Erie, Ohio, United States - Buoy 2 MA116 | ecosystem: Environmental > Aquatic > Freshwater > Lake | place: USA: Lake Erie, Ohio...
ACTTTGACACCCCAGTTGAGATCGCGTGTGACGGCCCTTGATTGCAATCCACCTTCAATCCAGCTTTTGCATTGTCCCACTACCGAAGGACGCCAATCATCTTTGTGCTGAGTGAGTATCCAATCTTTCAAAAATTCTTCATGCTTGGCCAGTGGCAGGTACCAGTGACTGGTCATTTTCTTCACCGGTGCTTGTCCGCTGATGGTGCTGACCGGATTGATCAGTTCATCCGGACTCAATGCTGTTCCGCAGGATTCACATTGGTCGCCAAAGGCACGATCACTTTTGCAATGCGGGCAAGTCCCTTTGATAAAGCGGTCAGCCAGAAAGGTGGAAGATGCCTCATCATAATATTGTTCCGACTCCTTGGTTTCCAGCTCTCCCCTGTCATGCAGGTAAGTGAAGAACTCCCTGGATGTTTCGTGGTGAAGTGGATCGGAAGTACGGTGATAGATATCGAAGCTAATCTGAAGGTCTGCGAAGTCTTCCTTCATGGCCTGATGGTACTTGTCAATGATCTCCTGAGCCGTTGTACCCTCTTTCATGGCCTGTATGGGAATGGCAGTTCCATGTTCATCGCTTCCACAGACAAAAACCACATCCCGCTTCTGGGATCTCAGATAACGGGCATAGATATCGGCAGGGATATATGCACCGGCCAGATGACCGATGTGTTTAAGCCCGTTGGCATAAGGCAGGGCGGAAGTGATCAGATAACGTTTGGGACTCACCATTCAATTCATTGGTAAGTGCCAAAATTAGTCAATTGTTCACCAAAAAAGGAGGAAAAAGGATGGGCAGCAGTTAGCGCTGCCCATGTTGCCTTTATTGATTGGCTAGTGCTTTTATATCGGTGGGGGTTAGGGCACGGCTGTAGTAACGTAATTCATCTAATTTCCCAGTAAAATTGAAATAGCCTCCAACAATTACATTAAAGGGACTGACAGATAATCTTAAATCCTGACCTATTTCTTGCTTTGCCAAAACTCCATTAAAATAATGTCTTATTGTACCAGTAGTTTTTTCGTATGTAACAGTACAATGCTTCCATTGATTTAAGGTCAAATTACCTAAAGCACCTACTCCTTGTCCATTCCAATATCGAGTACCAAAACCCATCGTGAAAATAAGTGGCGACTCTGATGTTCGACCTCCTGAAAAACCATATTGTTCAATCAAACTAAGTATACCAATATAGCGATAAAGATTTACGCTGACATCTGCATATTCCATTGGCATTACCCAAAATGAAATTGTAAAGTCCCCTGTAATTGAAAATCTTGGATCAACAGGTAGCGTGATCCTGGAATCAAAGGTTTTATTGTCGAAATAATACGCAGCATTTCGTTTGCCCTTTCTATCGGTTGTCATTGATAGATTTTGGGCTGTTCCATGAAGCAAATTACCCGAAAGATCATTTGCATTACCCGAAAATGGGTAGTAGGCAAAGAGCCCGGTTGAAAGATCAGCAGGACCCCCTGAATTTTTTGCTGATGCAAGATCATCCAATAAAAAGGTTTTGGGTACAATTTCTAATTTCTGACATGAAGAAATGAAAATGGTCAAAAGAAAAAAGGAAGACAAATAAGATCTCGTTTTCATAATAAAGGTTTTGGTTTAAATTTTTACATTACAAATGTTATTCAGGTACACTTGAATAATCAACAGTAGGTAACCAAAAACGACATTCTTTGAGAAACAAATAATATTCAATTATTTATTTGATATTAAGCATTTTACACATTATGATATATCTTAATTTTTATTTATCTCTCCAAGTTTTGCTCAACTGGTACTATAAACAGCGACATATTTTCTTTTTTTACAGTATGCTTAGATTTTTACCATTCTTTATCCATTTATTCATTCCCTTTTTGATGATCATTGGAAACAGTCATGCTCAACCTAAGGCTCCGGTAATCATCCAAAGAATGATCACTGAAAAAAATCCCATCAAAGCCTTCTGGCAAAGGCAAAAAAATGGTGTCATCAGGCCTTATATGCCAGCAGGTATCATACCGTCCAAACTCAGAACCGAACGATTCTACCTTGCAAAAAATTCAAAGGGACTATTTTTTGGGATAGATGGGACTGGAATACTCTTTGAACTGAAGGTCGTAAAAGATACAATTCAAGCCTTGCGTGTTGACTCCACGTACTTCAGTGGCAACACCTTTAATGCAAGTTATTTCAACCATAGAGACACTATCTACAGCTATGGAGGATATGGATTTTGGAAGACCAATGGCTTGCTAAGAAAATTTGATCATATGCTGGGAGAATGGGAAGCGTTGAAATTGAATAAAGAGTTATCGTCTGAGTTCAGTTCAACAGGACAAACATTTACCTGGACTGATGAAAAGGAAAACAAAATGTGGCTGTTTCAGAGAGAAATACATGAAATTTTCAATAATGATAAAAGAAATTTGGAGCAAAAAATATACTGCCTTGACCTTTCCACAAAAAAATGGCAGGACTTGGGAAAAATAATTGAATCTGGCCATCAAATCATCATTCATCATGATGAAGGTGTATTGAGGATTAAAGGATTTGAGGGGGATGGAGAATTCTGGAATTTTCGAGATAACACTATACTGTTGCCTGATTCAGAAACAGTAATCCAGTGCAAAAAAATGTTCAAAGGTATAACACCAAATCTCGCTTTTGCCATTGGAAATTGGATTTTCTATGGCAACGATGAAGCCAACACCCTCGATAGTTTTAAGATAGATTTAGCCAAGTTCAACGAAAGCAAACAGAAGATCTATTTAGTGGATAAGGATAGCAACATACAAAAATTAGTACCGGAATTCTTTAACATACAAATGCTATCCCTTTCACTACTAATTATTGGTATTTCGAGTTTAGTGATATATCGAAAAAGAAAAAAGATATGGGTCAGCAAAAAAAGCATTCCAGCTTCAGAAGATCAAATGGAAACAAAAAAAGTTGATGAAGAAAAAATCCATTCAGAACTTCCTTTCAATGAACTAGAGATTGCGCTAATCAAAAAAATTTATCTTAATACAGTGCAAAAGGGTTCAATTTCAATCGAAGAAATCAATAAAACCCTTGGATTATCGAGTAAAAATCTTGCAGTACAGAAAAAGAATAGGAATGAGATCATCAACCGGATCAATACAAAATGGCAGGTTTATAACAGCAAAAAAGATCTTTTGATACAGAAGCAACGATCAGATTTCGACAAAAGAAATTTTGAGTACTATATTTCAGAAATTATTTTAACAGATAGATGGATGGCATTGTTGATAAAAGGAAATTAATTATCTTTTCATGACATCACTTATCTCAGAAATAAATGCAAGCCATATTTCCCCCTGCCCTCCAATCAGGCAATACAATTGCCATTGTTTGTCCTGCCGGATATATGCCGGCTGAAAAGGCAACCGCCTGTATAAAAACACTGAAAAAATGGGGATATAAAGTGATCAAAGGGAAGACCGTTGGCGGTCGATCAAAGAATTATTTTTCTGGTACAGATGCTGAAAGACTCCAAGATCTTCAGGAGGCGCTGGATAACCCCAAAGTAAGTGCCATTCTCTTTGGCAGAGGGGGATATGGCACTACTAGAATTCTGGATCAGATTGACTGGAAAAAATTCTTGAAAAATCCAAAGTGGATCATTGGGTTCAGTGATATCACTATCCTTCATGGTTATATGCACCAACAATTGGGTATAGCAAGTGTACATGGACCTATGTCTGGAGCATTCAATGAAGACAATGGCATTAACCGATATACGCTTTCGCTAAAGGATGCGCTAGAAGACAAACCGGTCCATTTCATGGCAAAACATCACCCGTTCAATCAGTCAGGCAAAGTAAGTGCTCCATTGATTGGAGGAAATCTATGCCTGATGGCACATGCCATCGGAACCAATGCTGCCTATGATACAAAAGGAAAAATTCTTTTCATGGAAGACATCGGAGAGCAGTTGTATAATATAGACAGAATGATGCTGCAATTGAAAAGATCAGGCAAACTTGATAAACTAAAAGGCCTGATTGTTGGGGGATTCTCTGATACAAAAGATACAGAACGGCCTTTTGGAAAGACAGCTTACGAAATCATTAGGGAACATGTGAGAGAATACGATTATCCCAAAGCATTTGGATTTCCCATCAGTCATGACAAAGAAAATCTGGCCATTGTGATTGGCAAAAAATATACTTTGGAGATCGATGAGGCCGGGACAATACTCTCTGCCTAGCCAATCAGATGCTTCAATGCGGACCCAATATTGGTATAAAGAAAATTGAAGCCCGTCTGTTGCAGCTTCTTACTGTCGACTGTGGTGCTTTTCAACACTTCGACACTCATCTCTCCCAACATCAATTTAATCAGGAAAGAGGGGACATGAACAGGAAGATAAAAATTCCCATTCATGGATTTGGCAATACCCAGGGTTAGATTTTTATTGCTCGTGGGCATCGGTGCCACCAGATTAAAAGTGCCTTTCATATCAGGCGATTCGATAGCATGAAGGAATGCTCTGCAGAGATCATCGATGTGGATCCAGCTCACCACCTGTTGTCCGGAACCCAGTATGGCAGCAACACCTGCCCTAACGGGTTTCTTGAACTCAGCCAAAGCTCCGCCCTCATTGCTCAGGGCAATGCCCAGCCTGTACTTAACCAGTCGCTTCCCTAAGTCCCCTATTTTCTCAATACTTTGCTCCCAGGCCTTGCAGGTTTCACCCAAAAAATCCGGATAGGCAGGATCATCCTCTGTAAAAAACTTACCCTTATCCGGTCCATACCAGCCAATTGCTGATGCAGAGATAACAGATCGAACTTTATTGGGTTGTTCTGATAAACATTTATAAAGACATTCGCTGGATTTTGTTCTGCTCAAGAGAATTTCCTGTTTCCTTTTTTTGGTCCACCTTTTTTTGGCGACACTTTCCCCAGCCAGGTGAATGATATGATCGGTCTGCCCCAAAGCTTGCTGATCGATAGACATGGCATCAACATTCCATTTGGCATAAAATATTTTGCCACTGGGACGGAAGCTGTTTTGTTGTTCAGCTGTTTTGTAACCAGATGCTGTTTCCAGTGGATTCCTGGAAAGGATGATCACGTCATACCCTTGTTGCAGCAAGAGTCTGCTCAATGCGGTACCAATCATTCCGCTTCCACCCGTGATCATAACTGTTGGCATGTTGTTGAATTTTTGCAAAATTACGATAAATAAGAAACCCCGACCAGATTGGCCGGGGTTGGTACGGTTAGATGCCGGTTTTTCATCAGTCGGGTTTCTTTCCCTCCAGGAAAGTGTTGATCGTACTGATCTGTGCCACATTGTTCTCATCGGTTCCTACGGCATAACTGCTGTAGAACTTTTCAACTGAGGCAAGAGTGGTATTATGCACCTGGAGATTCTGCCTTACATAAGCAGGAATGTTTTCGTACTCATTGTTGGGATCTGAAGAATTGAAATTAAAGGATAGATTTCTCAATTTATGGAGACGCTCCTCTGCCCTTGCCTTCTGTGCTTCAGCCTCATCAAAAGCAGAAGAAGTCTCTAAAGAAAAAGTTTGATTAACGACCTCGTCCACCTCTTCTACAATATTCAGCTGATCGTCCTCGTGATATATCAGTTCAATATTCTCCTGAGTAGTATTCACCATCTCCGTCTGCTGCAAATTGATCTCTGCCGCTGGAGCAACCTGATCAAAAGTTTGTTTTTCAGACATCGGTTCTTCAAGTGTTTCCTCAACATATATCACGGTGGGCTTTACCAGAAAACTTTTACCTGCTGCAGCGGGTTTTTCTACTTCTGCCGATGGTAATTCCTGAGGAATTGTATCTTGAGCAGTGTTGTCCGTTTCAGTTATTTCAACAAATACGGGAGATGCAATCAATTCCTCCTTGATATTGAGATCAAGTTCAAATACAACAGGCTTTTCCTCATTCATTTCAACAGACTCTTGAATTTCAACCTTTTGCTCAGCATCCAATGAAATGAGTTCGGGTAAGAAAGGTTCTTCCACTGAAGCTATTTCTTCCACCACTTTTTTCTCTTCTGCTTCAGGTTTTCCTTCATCAGTCAACACTGATATTACTGTAGGTTTGGGTTCCGGATTTACATCCAAAGTAAACATGATCTTTTCATCTTTCACTTCTGTTTTTTGCACAGTATTGTTCACCCCGTAAACAGATTTTTGCTCAAAACCAGTAGCAATAATGGTGATGCTGATCTCATCCCCCAGAGACTCATCATAGCCCAGACCCAGGATAACATCTGTATCTGGCCCGGCTTGAGTGAGAAGAAATTGCTGAATTGTCTCCACTTCATCCATTGTGAATTCTGTTTCACCGGCACGCGAGTTGATATTGATGAGTACCCATTTTGCACCCCTGATATCGTTATCATTCAACAAAGGTGAATTCAATGCCTGCTCAATTGCTATTTGTGCTCTTTCTTCACCTCTTGCCCTTGCGCTTCCAAGGATGGCTACTCCACCATTTCTCATTACAGTACAAACATCTGCAAAGTCGACATTGATCTGACCGGTAGTATTGATCACATCGGTAATACATTTTGCAGCCGTTGACAGGACATTATCTGCAGTGGAAAGAGCTGCACTCATAGTGAGGTTGCCGAATTGATGTCTGAGTTTATCATTGCTGATCACAAGCAATGTATCAACCTGGGATTTCAATTCTTTGATACCGGCATCGGCATAGAGCGCTCTCTTCTTTCCTTCATATGAGAATGGCGTTGTCACAATCCCCACAGTAAGAATACCCATATCCTTGCAAATTTTAGCAATGATCGGCGCTCCCCCCGTACCGGTACCGCCTCCCATACCTGCTGTCACAAAGGCCATCTTGGTATTCACTTCAAGTATGCGGCGAATCTCTTCCAAACTTTCCTCTGTTGCCTGTTTTCCGATCTCCGGATTTGCGCCTGCGCCCAATCCCTGCGTGAGAGATGGGCCCAACTGGATCTTATTGGGGACTTTGCTCATGGCAAGTGCCTGGGCGTCTGTATTACAGACGATAAAATCTACTCCCTCAATGTTTAGGCTATGCATGTAATTTACAGCATTGCTGCCGCCGCCGCCAACACCTATTACTTTGATGATGGAAGACTGCTCCTTTGGTAGATCAAATTGTATCATATACTGGGATTTAATGGGTGTAAGTATGATTGTTAATTTATTGTTTGAATTTGGTGTCAACTTCTTCTTTGAAAAGATCGATCAAACCGTGTTTCATGCTGTCCATCAGATCTTTTAATGTCTTACCCTTCTTGACAACATCCTGCTTTTCTGGTTCCCCAATGTTGACTACCGGGTCAGGGGTTTCTTTTTGTAAGGGTTTTACCAGAATTCTCTGTTCATCAGGATACAATCTTTTGTGGTTACTCTCATAAATATTATAACCTTTCAGGATTAAGCCTATACAAGTTGCATACATGGGCTTTTCCAATTCTGAAATATGATTTGATGCAAGATGTTCATTGGGATATCCCAGACGGGCATTTAAACCTGTTGCATACTCAGTCAACTGTATAAGATGTTTTAGCTGTGATCCACCCCCTGTAAGTACAATTCCTCCATTCAACATTTTGTTATCCAATCCCACCTGCTTGAGATGGAAAGTAACAAAAGCCAATATTTCACTCATCCTTGCCTGTATGATCGAGGCCAGGTTCTTCACTGATATCTCTCTTGCAGGCAAGCCTCTCAAACCGGGTATCTTGACAAATGCATTGGTCTGTGCATGGTCAGCCAGTGCGCTGCCAAATTGCACTTTCATACGCTCGGCTTGAGTTTTTAAAACTCCTAATCCCATTTTGATATCATTGGTGATATTTTCACCACCGAATGGAATCACAGCTGTATGTTTCAGAATACCTTCATGAAAAACAGCCAAATCAGTTGTACCACCACCAATATCAAGAATGGCAATCCCTGCTTCTATATCTTGTTCACTCATCACAGCAGCAGAAGAAGCCAAAGGCTGCAGCATGAGGTCTTTTACCTTTAACCCTGCTTTCTCAACACTTCTGTTGATGTTGCGTATTGCATTTCGATCACCTGTGATGATATGAAAATTTGCACCGACTTTTACTCCTGTATAACCAATAGGATCTGAAATATTCTGGATATTATCAACAGTATATTCCTGAGGTATTACATCAATGATTTGATCTCCGGCAGGAATATAGGTCTTATATTGATCAGCTATAAGCTGATCAATTTCAAACTGTTTGATCTCATCATCGGTGATCCTTCTCACCATATCTCCTCTTGTTTGAAGGCTTTTGATGTGGTGGCCGGCAATACCAACATATACTTCATTGATCTCCAACCCAGGATTGGAATCGTAACAATTCTTCAAGGCAGTTTCGATTGCCTTTATGGTTTGATCGATGTTTAACACCATACCGTGCTGAACACCGTTGCTACTGGCCAATCCAAAACCTAGAATCTCCAGTTTACCAAATTCATTCTTTCTACCTGCAATGGCTGCGATCTTGGTTGTTCCGATGTCCAGTCCGACGATGATAGGTTGCTCTTGTATCATAATGTTATTTTTTGCGTAATTCGTATTTATGATTTGTATTTTGCTCATGCTGATTAATTGACGTGTCAGAAATCAATCGAATGTTGGTTGTGTCTATTGAAAGGCTATCCGTTACAACAAAAGAAACACCCCGTTTTACACAAACTGCCTGATCCCTGAATTGCAGATCAATAGACTCATATTTGTTCCATTCATGCTCTTGACCAAAATGTTCGTATAATTTTTTAAGCTTGTAAAGCATGTCTTCCCAATTGTTGCCTGTACCCAGCATCACTCTTTGATCACCAACCTGAGTAATCATTTCAAAAGCTCCATCTGAATTGATATTGACCTGCTCCACCTGAGCCATCCAGAATGAATCTTTACTCAACACTTTCGAAAATCCGATGATTCTCCTCATGATCATACTGTCGGCAGTATTTGTTATTGACGACGAAAAATTAAAGTTGGTGAATACAGGTAAGTCCAGCACACCGGAGGATTTAAGAGGTAAAATAGAGAGTGAATCATCCATATAAAAAGAATTTCCTTCCGGACTGAAAATCCTTGCTATGGGCGTACGTTGAATCACGTCAATATGCAAAATATTTTGCTGATCAAAATACATATTGGCCTTTAGCACCCATGGATTTTTTTTCAATTGCTTTTCAAGTGCAAACAGATTTATGCTGCTTATCAATTTACCCACTGGAAAATCGACGGATGATGATGGCCATAGCGTACCCGCTATTTCTTCTTCCTCAAGCATCCTGAAAGGTTTATTATCAGTAAATGCTATTTCAACCGCCTTGCACTTCAGCGTATGCTCTTTCTGAACGGCACTAACCAACAAAAGCAGAATGCCGGACGTGATGGTTACCCAAAGCATTATGCCCAAAACTTTTAATATGATGGCTTTGTACTTCATGCCCTCAACATGCTTTGTTTTAATGATCCAATCATCTTATCAATATCACCTGCCCCCGCCGTGATGAGCAACTGTGGTTGCAGTTCCAATATTTTTTCATTCAATTTCTCGCTTTCAATCAACTGCACATTGCTTTTCATTTTATCTGCTATCATTGAGCTGCTCACACCCTCGATAGGAAGTTCTCTTGCAGGATAAATAGGCAGCAGAAGGGTCTGATCAGCGATGTCTAAACTTTTAGCAAAATCGTAAGCAAGATCCCTGGTCCGGGTGTAGAGATGTGGCTGAAAAATAATGGTGCATTTTTTATCAGGATAGAGTTCTTTTACACTTATCAGCAACATTCTCAATTCTTCAGGATGATGAGCATAGTCATCAATAAAAACAGTTTTTGCTGACCTTACTATATACTCGAAACGCCTTTTTACACCCTTGAATCCAGCAATAGCCTTTCTTATTTTTATATCTTCAATTTTCAAATGCTTCGCAATAGCTATCGCTACCAGGCTGTTTTCTACATTGTGCTTACCCCCCATTTTCAATTCCATATCTGTTATTCGCCAATCAGTTCCCACTACTGAATAGTGATATGCCCCGTCCTTTATAATAAGGTCTTCTGCATGAATATCTGCCAGATTGTTTTCAACAGAATAGGTAAGTTGATGAGAAGCCAAAAAATCCTTCTCCCTTTTCAATCCTTTCTTAGTCAATAACAATCCGTCTTGCTTTAGATTTTTTGAAAAAAGAAGGAAAGCATCTTCCATTTCATCAGGTGTCCCGTAGATATCCAAGTGATCAGCATCCATTGAAGAAATGGAAATCACATCAGGATAAAGCTTTAAAAAACTTCTGTCATACTCATCAGCTTCAATGACTGCAACAGGATTTGGGTTGCTCCAAAAATTTGTTTCATAGTTCGCGGCTATGCCGCCAAGGAATGCGTTGCAACCAAATCCTGAATCCCGAAGTATATGGGCCACCATGGCTGATGTGGTTGTTTTACCATGTGTACCGGCAATGCAAATATTATACGTACTCTGGGAAATAATCTGCAATGCATCACTTCGCTTGAGCAATTGAACACCTCTTTCTTTACAACTCAAAACGATTTTATTGCTAGAAGGGATAGCTGGAGTGTATACAACAATATCAGCATCTGTTGGGCATTTGGAAGGATCATCATCATAGTGAACGAAAATTCCCTCACGTACAAGTGTTTTTGTCAATTCAGTTTCTGTTTTGTCATATCCCGATACAACACTTCCCTGATGATGAAAGAAACGGGCAAGCGCGCTCATCCCAATTCCACCTATGCCTATAAAATAGGCATTGCGAACAGATGATATATTAACTACTCCTGTCATTTCTTTTCCATTGTTTTGAATATCAGACTTGCTATTTCAACATCAGCGTCTGCAAAAGATAATTTCCTGGCTGCTGAAGAAAAAGCATCACATCTTTCCTTGTCAATCACCAATTCAAGGATCCTGTCAACCAGCTCCTTCTCTGCATCAGCATCTGCAACCATAATAGCAGCTCCATTATTTACCAGTACAGAAGCATTTACAGTTTGATGATCTTCGGCAGCATGAGGATACGGAACCAGGATAGATGGTTTGCCCAAGGCACATATCTCTGCAAGGGCAATGGCCCCAGATCTCGAAACAACCACATCAGCTACCTTGTATGCATAGTGCATCTTGCTGATGAACTCGGTAACACACAGCTCTTTCCTTTTTCTGATATCTGCAGATACCAATTCAAGATTTCCCTTGCCCGTTTGCCAGATGAGCTGAATTCCTGAACCGATGATCCGATCAATATCCTTTGCAATGGCAGCATTGATACTGCGGGCACCTAGACTTCCCCCGATCACCAGTACCGTAGGTTTACCCTGCTTGAGTCCAAAGAATTCCATCGCATCCTCCAAGGAAACTGCAGAATGAACGATTTCATTTCTTACAGGATTACCGGTTCTGACCATTCTTTCTTTTGGAAAAAACTTTTCCATACCATCGGTTGCCACCATTACCAGATCTGCCTTATTACCCAATAGCATATTGGTTTTACCGGCAAAAGAGTTGGCTTCATGGAGGAAAGTTGCAATCCCTTTCTGCTGAGCATACCTTAGCACAGGGAAACTGGAATAACCACCCACACCAAACGCTGCATCAGGATTGAATTTTTTGAATATGCTGCGAACCTGCAAAAAACTCCTGATAAGCTTGAAAGGCAGGTTCCAATTCTTCAACAGTGATGCGCGGTTAAAACCGGTAATATCCAACCCCTCGATCTTATACCCTGCTTGTGGGACTCTTTCCATTTCCATCTTTCCTTTGGCACCTACAAAGAGTATTTCAACGGATTGGTCGATCTTTCGTAAAGCATTGGCAACAGCAATCGCCGGGAAAATATGTCCCCCGGTTCCGCCACCTGCTATGATGATCCTTTTCAATTTCATTCTTCGCTATTACTGTTTGTGTTCATAGGTTCAGACTTACCTTCCTGGATCTCCACATTTCTCGCTACACTGAGTATTATACCAATAGCCAGACAAGTAAAAAGAAATGAACTACCTCCCATGCTTACCAAAGGCAGTGTTACACCTGTAACTGGAAATAAATTAACATTCACTGCCATATTTGCAAGTGCCTGTATCACCAGGGTGAAACTTAACCCCAATGAAAGGAATGCACCAAAGGCATATGGACATTTGCTCATAATCCTGATACATCTAAACAGAAAAAGGAGGTAAATAAGGAGGATAATTACTCCCCCTGCCAATCCATACTCTTCGATGATGATGGCATACACAAAATCTGAATAGGGATGTGGTAAAAAGTTTCTCGACTGACTATTACCCGGACCAAGCCCCATCCAGCTTCCTTTTGCAATGGCGATCTTGGCTTGCTGAACCTGGTAAGATACTTCCTGTTTGTCGGCATACATAAAATTCTGAACACGCTTTATCCAAGTCTCAACCCTTCCTTTTGTAAGTGCAGATGGAAGAGGTTCTGACCTACCGGCTGTTTCATTATAATACAACTTGGCAAAACCTATCAACATAGCCAATGGAATAGCCGCAATAAGAATGACCAATAAGAGATGTTTGATACTGGCCCTTCCGATGAATAAAAGAATCAAACTGGTTGCTCCTGTCAATAATGCAGTGGATAGATTCGCAGGGGCAATGAGTGCACATATGATAAGCACTGGAGTGATGACAGGGACAAATCCTTTCTTGAAGTCTTTGATTGTTTCTTGCCGCTTACTCAACTGCCGGCTTAAATACATGAAAAGAGATAGCTTTGCAAGATCTGAGGTTTGGAATGTCAGATTGATTATTGGCAGCTTTATCCACCTGTTTGCATCATTGAGGCTGGTCCCAAAAAGTAAAGTGTAAATCAATAATGGAATCGATAAAATGAATAAGAACTGCGCTATTTTGGAATAATACGTATAGTTAACAAGATGCGCAAAATAGATTATCGCCAACCCTGCTGCTATAAAAACGATTTGTTTGAAAAGATAAGACTCTGTACTCTTGGACAATTTATAAGCCAAGGTCCCTGTACTACTATAGACAGCAAGCAAGCTCACCATGGTCAAGAATACAACAATTGCCCAAATGACCTTGTCACCTCGGGTCTGACTGGTAATACTGCCCAGAGAATACTGCTTGATATCTATACCTTCATTCTGCATCTACAATCAAAGTTCTAATACTGCTTTTTTGAATTGGTTTCCTCTATCTTCATAATTCTTGAAAAGATCAAAGCTTGCACAAGCCGGACTCAGTAAAACAACATCCCCTTTTGTCGAAGCCTTATAAGCTTTTTGTACTGCATCTGTTGCACTATCAGCATCAATGATCAGATTCACTACGCCATCAAATGCTTGATGAATTTTTTGATTATCGATACCCATGCACACTATGGCTTTTACTTTTTCTGAAACCATATCTCTGATCAGTTCATAATCATTTCCCTTATCTACTCCACCCAGGATAAGGGTTACTGGCTTATCCATACTTTCCAGCGCAAACCATGTACTGTTCACATTGGTGGCCTTGGAATCGTTCACAAATTCGATTCCACGAACCGTTGCCACTTTCTCCATCCGGTGTTCCAGACTTTCGAAAGAAGCAACGGCATCCCTGATCTTGTCTTTTCGGATACCCACAACAGAACTGGCAACAGCCGCTGCCATTGTATTGTACTGATTGTGTTTCCCCTTCAGAGCAAAATCAAAAATGCTCATTGACATAGATTCTCCGTGTTTCACATGCATGGTGGCGTCTTTGATGTAGGCACCTTTTGGCAATTCTCTTTGCATACTAATGGGTAGTGGTTGGGAATGAAATGGGTATTGTTTGAGATAGGTATCTGTTACAGGGTCATCAGCATTATATATAAAGAAATCTTCTGCTGTCTGATTTTTTATGATATTGAATTTGGCATGGATATAGTTCTCAAAATTGTAATCATATCTATTGAGATGATCTTCCGTAATATTGGTAAGTACAGCTACATCAGGACGGAATGAAATGATATCATCTAACTGGAAACTGCTGATCTCAACTACATACAAAGGCTTAGGATCTGTTGCAATCTGTCTTGCTATAGAATTGCCGATATTCCCAACCAATGCACAATCCAAACCCGCCTGTTTACAAATCTGATAGATCATAGAAGTGGTAGTAGTCTTACCATTGCTTCCTGTAATACCTATGATACGGCTGCTTCCTTTGTATCGATAAGCAATTTCCATCTCACTCAAAATGGGAATACCTTTTGCCATCAAATCTTTTACCATCGGATTGCTATGAGGAATTCCCGGACTTTTCATTACTTCGTCCGCGTTAAGTATAGAAGCTGAAGTATGAGCACCTTCTTCGAATTCAATTTTATTTGCCAGCAATTCATCTTTGTAATGTTGCTTTAAAAGTCCTTCATCAGAAAGGAATACATCATATCCCTGTTGTTTGCACAACAATGCAGTTCCTACACCACTTTCACCTCCGCCTAGTATAACAATTCGCTTGTTCAACAATATTTATTTATCTGATTTTTAATGAAAGGACAGCAAACACTACAAACAGTATCGTAACGATCCAGAAACGCACAGCTATTTTGCTTTCGTGGTAACCTTTCTTTTGATAATGATGATGCAGTGGGCTCATCAGAAACACTCTTCGTCCTTCGCCATATTTCTTTTTGGTGTATTTGAAATATCCAACTTGGATCATTACACTGAGATTCTCAACCAGAAAAACAGCACAGAAGATTGGAATCAGCAATTCTTTCCTGATGATGATAGCAAGTGAAGCAATGATTCCTCCAAGTGCCAGGCTTCCAGTATCGCCCATGAAAACCTGCGCAGGATAGGTATTGTACCACAAGAATCCGATACATGCCCCAATGAGTGCTGCTATAAAGATGGAAACCTCGCCGAGGTTAGGGATATACATGATATTGAGATAATCGGCCAATATCAGATTACCGCTGGCATAAGCAAAAAGTGCAAGACTTGCTCCTATAATTGCAGATACCCCGGTAGCCAAACCATCCAGCCCATCGGTAATGTTGGCACCATTGGAAACAGCTGTTACTATAAAGATGATAACGAGCATATAAATCACCCATCCATACTCGCGCAAAGAAGCAGGAAGCAGTTTGGCATAGTTGAACTCATGATCTTTGATGAAGGGAATGGTAGTGATAGGTTCATTGGCTTTTACGAAATATCTTACTCCACCCTGATATTTAATTTCACTCGCTCCCGCCGGTTTAACCTGGCCTTTATATTCTCTCATCACTTTGACATTGTCATTAAACAGAAGTGTCAAACTGATGATTACTCCCAGGCCAACCTGTCCGAGCACCTTGAACCATCCTGCCAGTCCATCATCATTCCCTTTCTTGTAAGGGACACCTTTTTCCTGTGCTATTCTTTTTGCTCTTAGCTTCAGATAATCATCCACAAAGCCAACCAATCCAAGCCAAACCGTACTGAGCAACAATAATTTGATATAAACCTTATCAAGGTTCGCAAACAAAAGTGTTGGGATAAGGATTCCAAGAAGGATAATAAATCCACCCATGGTTGGTGTTCCTTTTTTTTGCTCTTCCCCTTGTAAACCCAACTCTCTTACACTCTCGCCTACCTGTAGCCTGCGAAGCAGATTGATAATTCTTTTCCCATAGACCATAGTGATAGCCAATGACAGAAGGACGGCCAGCATCGATCGGAACGTAATAAACTGGAATAGACCCATCCCCGGAAACCGGAGTTGCTCACTTTGCATCCATTGATAAATGTGATAGATCATTGTTGTTATTTTTCCAGTTCAGCTATGGTTTCATTCAGTATACTTCTGTCATCAAATGGACTTCTCACTCCTTTTACTTCCTGATATTTTTCATGCCCTTTACCTGCCACCAGGATGATATCTTCTTCCTTTGCCATCATAACCGCAGTTCTGATGGCTTCCTTTCTATCTGAGATCATCAGTACTTTTCTTTTAAGATCAAACTCCATTCCCTCTACCATATCTTCCAGTATTTGCAGAGGATCTTCAGATCTCGGATTGTCTGAGGTAAAAATTGCCTTATGGCTGTATTCTGCAGCTGCCTCCCCCATCAATCGGCGTTTGCTTCGATCCCTATCACCTCCGCATCCAACAACTGTGATAATCTGTTCACCTCCTTTTTGAAGTTTCTTTATGGTCGACAAAACATTCAACAGTGCATCCGGAGTGTGAGCGTAATCAACAATAGTAGTTATGTTCATGACAGGTGAAACGATACAGTCAAATCTGCCTTCTGCACCAGAAAGATTGCTCAATGTTTGCAGAACATCCTGCTTATCTTCACCCAGACAAATAGCTGCAGCATATACTGCCAACAGATTATATGCATTGAATTCACCCACCAAACGGAAATGAACATCCATTTCATTTACAAGCATCTGAAGTCCTGACATGCTGTTATCAATGATCCGACCTTTGAAGTCTGCAACAGATCGAAGACTATAATAAAATTTATCTGCTACAGTGTTTTGCAGCATCACTACACCATTTCGATCATCCATATTACTGATAGCAAATGCTGAAGATGAGAGTGAATCGAAAAAACTCTTTTTTACTCGGATATACTCATCAAAAGTTTTATGATAATCAAGATGATCATGAGTGATATTGGTAAAAACAGCTCCTGCAAAGTGCAAACCGGCAATTCGATGCTGGTGAATGGCATGGCTGCTGACTTCCATAAATGCATGTGTACAACCGGCTTCCACCATACCCTTCAGCAAACTGTTCAAAGCAATGGGATCCGGGGTAGTATGTGTAGAAGGAATGATGTCTGTATCAATGATATTATTAACAGTTGAGATCAATCCTGATGGATTGTCCATTGCCGTAAATAACTTATACAGCAGCGTAGCAACAGTTGTTTTGCCATTGGTTCCTGTAACACCTACCAGTTTTAGTTTTTTGGATGGCTCACCAAAAAATGCATGAGCCATGATTCCGGCTGCAATCCCACTGTCTTGTGTCTGAACAATTGTGATACTGGCATCTGTGTCGGCAGGTATTTCCTCACAAACAATACTGGTCGCACCGTTGGCTATGGCTGCTGCAATATGATCATGTCCATCGTGGGTCAATCCTTTGACTGCTATAAAGCAAGAACCGGGTATCACTTTTCGTGAATCTGTCTGGATATCCAGAACATGCAGATCAGTACGACCATTGATTGATCTTATCCGCACATTATATAATATGTCCTGCAGCAACGCCATCAATCAATTGGATTTCCGAGAGTGAGATAAATAGTTTGTCCACGCTGGATAGCAATACCCGGCAATATGGATTGTGCGGTCACTTTCCCCTTACCCGTAGCAATCACCTGCAATTGCTGCTTTTCAAGAAGCGAAAGCGCATCTTTCAATCCGAATCCTGAAAGATCAGGCATTACGTTTTTTTGAACCGGCTGTTCTCTTGAGACATAGGCCTGGTTTCCTGCTGCTACGCTTTTCCATTTTCCTGATTTTGAAGAATCAGAATATTTCAATTGCACTGCCCTACCGATCACATTGAAATCTTCTGCTGAACCCTTCCAGGTTGCTTTGGAACTATCACTGTATGTAACGTGTTTATAACTCGCATACAGCTCAGGATCTACCGTCATAAGTTTATCAGCAATGGACCTGAATACCGGACCGGCTACCTGGGCTCCATAAATTTTTTTGGCCTGTGGTTTGTTTTTGATAACTACTATGCAGGAGTACTTTGGATCATTGGAGGGAAAATAGCCTGCAAAAGAGGATTGATATATATTATCATCATATCCTTTGTTTCCATTGGCCACTTTTGCCGTACCCGTCTTACCAGCGATGGAATAATAAGGAGTTTTCAAGGCTTTAGCAGTACCATTGTTGACTACCCCTTCAAGACATTGCCTTAACTGTGCAAGTGTTTTCTCACTGCAAATGGAACCCTCCAACATTACGGGACTGAACTGCTTTAAAATTTGCCCGTCTTTCATGATGGCATTGACCAGATATGGCTTCATCATTTTCCCGCCGTTGGCAACAGCATTATATACCATAAGCGTTTGAAGAGGACTGATGGATACATTGTATCCGAAGCTCATCCATGGCAGTGTTACATTACTCCAGTACTTATCCGAAGGATTGGGTATATAAGAGCGTGACTCCCCGAATAGACCGATGCCCGATGGCTGATTGAGATGAAGTCGCTCAAGATGCTGAATGAATTTTTGTGGATTTTTATTATAGTAATTGACAACAAGTTTTGCCATTCCAACATTTGAACTGAGTTCAAATGCCTGCTGATAGGTAACGTCACTTTGCTCATGCGGTTCACTGTCCTTGACAGTTCGCCCGCTGAAAGACCATTTTCCATCCTCTAAATTAACGCGGCTGGAAAGGCTGATATATTGATCTTCCAATGCTGCCAGCATGGTCATGAGCTTGAAAGTAGAGCCCGGTTCAGAACGGATGATAGCATAATTGTACTTTTCAGTATAGGAACCATCACCATTTCTGCCCAGATTGGCAATTGCCTTGATTTTACCCGTCTTCACCTCCATTACGATACAAGTGCCATATTCACATTCATTTTCATTCAAAACTTTCAACAGGTTTTGCTCGGCAATATCCTGGATGTTGATATCCAGCGTAGTGATGATATCCTTGCCATTTTGCGGCTCGATCTCATACCCCTCAACCGGCACGAAAGCACCACCGGCTATTCTTCTTACCAGTCGCTTTCCAGTTACACCCTTAAGAAGACTATCGTAGGTTTTTTCCAATCCTACATTAGACGAAATCAATTTACCAGCTGCATTTCTGTACTCTCTTGAAAGTCCAATCGTTCTGTTGGCAAGCAATCCGAAGGGGGCAATCCTTTTCTCTTTTTCAACAAAAATGAATCCGTTTTTATTTTTATTTTCTTTGATAAAACTGACTGATTTTAATTGCTGGTATTGATTGAAATCTATGTTCCGGTGGAGGAGATGATAATGGTCCTGCCGATTGAAAACCCCAACCAATTCACGTTTATAATCTGCAGGGGATCCTTCTCCTAAGATTCTGGATAGTTCAATAGAAAGACTATCGACTTTCTTTTTGAATCTTGCACCATTTTTTTCTTGTATACCGTCAATACCAAAATCGAGATAAATATCAAAAAAAGGAATGGAGCTGCTCAACATCCTTCCATCTTCACTATAGATCGAGCCTCTTTCAGCATCCATCTCGCGATATTGAAGGTGGAGCCGATCGCTCAATGACTTCCAATAACTTCCTTCAGCAGTTTGTATATAAAATGCTTTGACTAAAATGCATATTCCCAGCGCTATCATTAGAAGATAGACCAGATAACTACGCCATAATATATCCTTCTTTGTTTCCAAACTTTAATTTCTCTTCACATTTTTATCAACTATGGTGTCATTTATAAGCACCGGTGGCTCCAATATCTCTTTGATCCCAAATGGTGTTACCGCTTTGATCACTTCAGATTGTTTTGTCATGAACATCCATTCACTCTTGACCATTTTGTATTCGTACTGAAGATCCTTCAACTCCTTGCTTGTCTTGTTGATATCCTTGATCGCCTTTTCTGCATGGTGTCCGTTGTAGATGTAAATAACTGCCAGTGCAGACAGATAGAGAAAGAATGGTACATTCTTGACCAACCAAACCTGATTGATCAAAAACCACCTGTTGACTTTTTTTTCCTCTTTCATATTTCTTTTGTCTACTTACTATTTTCTAATTCCAATTCTTAACCTTGCACTTCGGGATCTTGGGTTTCTTTTCAATTCTTCATCCGATGGTTCCATTGGCTTTTTACTGAAAGGCTCAAATGGCTTCGCAGATCTTGTTCCAAAAACCGGATCAACTTCACGTGAGTGTGGATCTCCTTCTTTGAAAAACTGCTTGACTATTCTGTCTTCAATACTGTGGAAGGTAATGACAGCGATTCTGCCCCCCTGCTTCAGAACATCAACTGATTGCTTCAGCAGATCTTCCAATGCGCCAATCTCATCGTTGACTGCCATCCGAAGGGCTTGGAATACTTGTGCCAGATACTTATTAGGATTTCCCTTTACGATAGGAGCAATTGCTGCTTTCAATTCATTGATCGTTCGGATGGGCGTATGCGCAGAATGATCTACCAGCAGTTTGGATAGCGTTTTGGCATTGGTTACTTCTCCAAACTCCTGGAAAATTGTTTGAAGATATTCAGCGTCTGAACCGCGAATAAGATCGGCAGCTGTCTGCCCCTGAGAAGTATCCATTCGCATATCCAAAGGAGCATCAAAACGGATTGAAAAACCACGAGAGGGCTCATCAAACTGATGACTGCTTACACCAAGATCTGCCAGGATTCCATCGACAGCATCGACTTCATGCAACCTTAGAAAGCGTTTAAGATGGCGAAAATTGTGGGGAATAAACTCAAGGCGTGTATCAGCAGTAAGGTTAGCCTTTGCATCTTGATCCTGATCAAATGCAAAAAGACGACCCTTTTGGTTAAGCCTTTTGAGTATTTCCCTGGAATGCCCTCCCCCTCCGAACGTGCAGTCCACATAGATACCAGAGGGATTGATATCAAGAGCATCCACTGCTTCCTTTAGCATTACCGGAACATGATAAGGCGTCTCATCGACCGCCTCCACCTTATTCCTTTTCTGCTCTTCGGTCATACTCAGATCCTGATTTTCAATGTTGGTCTTTCTTTGCCATCACTTCCGCAGCGAGGCTGCTGAAAGATTCGGGTGAAAAATTGTCAAAGAACTGCTGATACTTATTTTTATCCCATATTTCCATTTTGTTCATTGCCGATACCAATACGATATCTTTTTCAAGGCCTGCATATTCCATCAGGCTTTTGGGCAACAGGATCCTGCCGGCACTGTCGAGCTCAAGCTGCATAGCTCCATTAAGGAAAAAACGCCTGAACTCCCTCACCTTCGGATCAAAATCATTCAAAGTGCTGATGCTCTCATAGAGAGGCTTCCAGCTTTGGGTCGGATACATCGACAGGCATTTTTCAAAGCCCCTGTTGACAACAAACACGGGGACTTCTCCCTCCGGCAGCTGTTTTTTTATGCCTGCCGGCAGAAGAAACCTACCTTTGCTGTCGAGGGTAGCCTCATATTCACCGATGAAACCGATCATTTACAATGAATTAGATATAAAACTACATTTACTGACACAAATTAACACAATTTCCCACTTTCATACCCTAAAATGACATTCTATATTTATCCACAGCGAAAACCCTTGCCAGTACTGGATTTCAAGGTTTTTGTATTGTTTTTCTGTGATTAGAGTCATATTTTATGTGCATATCCTGTGAACAATCTGTGAATTCATGAAAAATATCAAATTGATACCGGACTTTGAGATGTCAGCTTTCGACTATCATCTACCTGCTGAACACATAGCTGAAAAACCTTTACCAGAGAGGGATCTATCAAAATTGCTGATTTGGAAAAACCGTGAAATCAGTCATGCCCAATACGTGAATCTATCGGAATTTCTTCCAGAAAACAGCCACCTCGTCTTCAACAATACCCGGGTGATTGCCGCGCGCCTGTTATTCAAGAAATCTACGGGTGGTGAAATTGAAATTTTCCTGCTAGAACCTCACAATGGCAATTATGCAGCTTTGCATGATGAAGGAAGAAGCCAGTGGAAATGCATGATTGGCGGACTGAAAAAATGGAAACATGAAGAAATCCTTTCCCTTTCTTTTTCAATCAATAACACCCTTATTGACCTGAAAGCTACATGTGTGGAGAGAAAAGAGGATCATTGCGTGATAGCTTTTGAATGGGAACAAAATCTTTTGTTTCATCAAGTGCTGGAGAGTGCAGGTAAAATACCACTCCCTCCATACATCAAGCGGTTGGCTGATGAAACGGATAAAGAAAGATATCAAACCGTCTATGCAAAAGAAGAAGGATCTGTAGCCGCCCCTACTGCGGGACTTCATTTTACCGATAGAATTTTCAAATCACTTGAGGATAAAAAAATCACACATTCCTTTGTTACTCTTCATGTAGGCGCAGGAACCTTCAAGCCTGTATCTACAGCCCGTATTGCAGATCATTCTATGCATGAGGAGTTTTTTGAGGTCGATTTAAGTATGATTGAAAAGCTGTGCGATGACTCCAAAATGATCATAGCAGTGGGTACTACATCTGTCAGAACCCTTGAAAGCATTTATTGGATCGCATTGAGGTTGAAGAACAATGATGGGAAGTCGCTCAATTTTGATCTTGAACAATGGGAATATCTGGATCTGATTACCAAACAGCCGCCTAATCCTGCGGATGTTTTTCAGTATTTGGCTGCTTTCATGCGCGAGAGAAAAATGAATACTATCAAAGGATTCACAGGCATATGTATTACCCCTGTCTATGAGTTCAGGGTAATAAGAGCATTGATCACCAATTTCCATCAACCACAATCAACACTTCTTTTGTTGATCGGAGCCATCATGAAAGATGATTGGAAAAGAACATATGAAATTGCCTTGCAGCGGGGATACAGATTCCTGAGTTATGGTGATGGATCCTTACTCTACCTCTAAATTTTTGTCTTAGCTGAGAGGAAGTGTGATGGTAAACTTGCTACCTTCCCCGTAGGTGCTCTCGACCTGAATCGTGCCATGATGAGCCTCTACCATTTTTCTGGTATAGTTAAGACCAAGTCCAAAACCCTTCACATTGTGTACATCACCTGTATGCACACGATAGAATTTATCAAAGATTTTTCCCAGCGTTTCTTTTTGCATTCCGATTCCGTTGTCTTCGATAGAAATAACAATATTCTTCTTTCTGTTGCTTGTTCTGATAATTATATGCGGAGGAATATCATCTTTTGCATATTTAAGGGCATTGTCGACAAGATTGCTCAACATGTTGGTAAAATGAACTGGGTGCCCGGAAACTTGGTCATTGGTTGCTTGCAGCTGCATGACCAATGTTGCTTCCTTTTCCGCAACTTGCAATGAAAACTTATCCTCAATCTTTTTGAGTACATCATGCACATGCAACTCTTTCTTGTCTTTGAGTACCTGATTGATATCCAGTTGAGCAGCCTGTAATATCTGTTCCACCTGGGTATTCATGCGCTGGTTCTCAGCCTTGATGATCTGACCGATAGACAACAACTGCTCCCGGTTTCCGATGACTTTCTCATTCTTCAGTGTATCTACAGCTATGGCGATTGTGGCAAGGGGTGTCCTCAGTTCATGGGTCATATTATTGATGAAATCCGTTTTCATCTCACTCAACTTCTTTTGGGTGAGAATAGTGCGAACTGTCAGATAAAATGCAGCAATCAGAACCAGGGTAAACCCTACAGACATGGCAATCATCCAACTGATTGACTTGATAACAAAACTCTGTATATCATGTGTAATAATGATTATTCTTTCATCTGCACTCAATGGCATGGAACCATCGGAGGTATAACTGACCAATGGCCAGGTTTCCAGCAGATAATTGGCTGTATCAACTTTCACCAGCTCTGCATACGCTTCAAATCCCGGCGAAACAATCTCGTATTCAAGATTGTTCGATTCGGAAATCACCGCAAATTCAAATTCAGCTCCTTTCAGATCATGTGTGGAAAAGGCATCGACAAAAAGCTTTTTGATTTGCTCCATTGTAAATAACTCCGCAAGGGTTTTGGTACCCAGCATATTCAGAACCTCCTCCTGTGCGTTCTTAGGAAGTACATCCAATGGAATGGATGGAGTTGAGCCAAACTTCGCTTCTACCAATGCTTCAACTACTTCATATTCAACTCTATCGACCTTATCAGCTACCTGCTCTTTTCTGATGGCCGTCATATTTTTGAGCCAGCTATACTGTATAAAAATGATTCCGATGAGGGAGATCGTAATCAAAACGGTGATAATCGGAAATACTTTTTTCATGAAAGACAAAGGTATGAAGCGATGCGAATGAAGTTACAGATTGGCAGTGAATTAACGCAGCTTTTGGAAAAGAGAAAGAAATTCATTATATTCAATGTATGATCAAGGTAGATAAAGGCATTTTGCTGGTTGCAGAGCCCTTTATGAAAGATGTCAACTTTCAGCGTGCTGTTGTATTGCTTTGCGAGCATCAGGATTCCGGTTCATTTGGCATTACCATCAACAAGCCCACTGATAAATTGGTAGCCGACTATATGGATGGAATAGGCAACTATACCCTTCCGCTATATGACGGTGGTCCGGTTGGTAAAGACCATATTCACTTTCTGCACAAACTACCATCCCATATTTCCAACAGCACCTGGGTAGGCGAGGAAACCTATTGGGGTGGGGATCTCGAAGCAGCCAAATTCGTAATCAACAGTGGATTGGGTAATGATTCCAACATCAGATTCTACCTTGGATACTCAGGATGGGGGGAACAACAATTGGATGAAGAAATGGATGAAAAAAGCTGGCTTACAGTTCCATCATCAGGAAGGCTTGTTTTTCATCAAAACAAAACAATTATCTGGAAAGAAGCCGTCAGGGCAATGGGCAATGAATACACACCGCTTCTCAACTATCCGTTAGATCCTTCATTCAACTGAGTATGAACTCTGGCCTTGAATGACAAGAGCCAAATCATCAGACCCAAAAAAACAATCAAAACAAGTGAGGTTCTCAAACCCAAAGCCTGTGCAATAAAACCAATGATGGGAGGCCCCACCAAAAAGCCTGTAAAGCCAACGCTGCTTACTGCAGAAAGTGCTACTGCCGGCGGCATCGCCTTGCTTTTTGCTGCGAGCATATAAACAATAGGTATCACGGAAGAAACACCAAAACCTATAAGAGCAAATCCTATTATAACCCAAACAGGATGTTGGACAAGTAAAGACAATGACATGCCCATTGCAATCAGCAAGCCATTCATTTTGAGAACCCGTGAGTGTCCAAATGCATGGATAAACCTGTCGCCAGTAAACCTTCCCAAAGCCATACAAAAGGCAAATGAAGTATATCCGGCAGTGGAGGAGGATGCGAGCTGGTGTAAAACCTGACGATAATACAAAGAACTCCAATCAGACATGGCTCCTTCTGTCATTGCCACACAAAAACAAATAATACCCAATAGCATGAGTCTACGATTGGGTAATGCAAATATCTTTTGCTCACCTTCAGAATGTTGCAAATCTCGCACCATGAAAAGACTAAAAAACAAGGCAGCAAAAAAAGCTGCACTGGAGATGATGAAGTAATGCAATATCAACGAAGTATGTTCCAGCAATCCTGTTATGGCAGCGGCAGAAAATGCGCCCAGGCTCCACATGGCGTGCAATCCGGAAAGTATAGGTTTGTTCAATGCTTCCTGAATCGAAAGTCCCTGAGCATTCATTGAAATATTACAAAGATTACCCAGAACACCAAACAAGAATAAAACACCAGAAAACCAGAAAATATTCATGTTCAATGCAATGGCAACAAGAAGCAGTGAATAAACCAATAGGGAGAACAAAGACATTCGTTTACTGCCAAATCGATGCACAAGCCACCCGGCAAAAGGCAAAGCCAGCAAGGCACCCATTGGAAGCATAAATAGCAATCCTCCCAATTCTGCTTCATTCAATTTATACCGATCCTTGATATTGGGTATCCGGGAAGCCCAGCTGGAAAAAATCAATCCGGACACAAAAAAATAAATGGAGATAGCAACTCTGGAAAATGGTTTATGATTGGCCACGCGCAAAAATACTCCAAGGAGCACAATTAAACGGAAATACAAAAATTCAGGTCTTATGGTTAAATTGGCCTCACTAAAATTAGTAATGTGAGAAATTTTATTGGTACCACCTTTTTTTTAATTGCGTTGTCATTAACCGCATGTAAAAAAGAAAATACCGGTGGGGGGACTCCAGAAACAACTCCGAACCTGACCATTTCGGATGTGTTCAAACCTGAAGGAACCGGCGGAAATTCAAATATGGATTTTGTGCTCAAACTCAGTTCTCCCGCAAAGAGGGAGGTTTCTGTTCGAGTGGCAACCAAGGAAGGCTTCGCCAAAGCCGGTGAAGATTACACAGCTGTGGATCAAAAAATCATATTCGCGGCAGGTGAAACCCAAAAAACCGTTTCTGTCAGCATTGTTGGAGATGATCTGAAGGAGGGTATTGATGATTTTCAACTTGCACTTTCAGAGCCGGTGAACTGCGTCATCATTTCTAATTATGCAACGGGAACCATAGACAATGACGACACGAAGATCCCTGTTTCAGATGCCGGCTATACTACTCCCCTTACCTATGCAGGGAGAACTCTGGTATGGTCTGATGAATTCAATGGAAGCGCATTGAACACTACTGACTGGAATTACGATGTGGGTGATGGTTGTCCCAATTGTGGATGGGGAAACAATGAATTGGAATTTTATACTGCTGGCGAAAATCTCTACTTCAGCCAAGGAAAAATGATCATCGAAGCAAGAAAGGAAAGCAGGGGTGGCAAGAATTATACTTCGTCTCGACTCACTACCATGGGGAAAAAATCGTTCAAGTTCGGTCGGATTGATATGCGTGCCAAGTTACCCAAGGGACAAGGAATTTGGCCTGCCTTCTGGATGCTGGGTGATAATTTCCCTACTGCAGGTTGGCCTACTTGTGGAGAGATTGACATCATGGAATTTTTGGGCCATGAGCTGACAAAAGTGTATTCTACCATACATTTTAGAGCTGGAACCGGATCAAGAAATATTTCCAAATCATTCACCAACTCTACTCCGATTCCGGATGAATATCATGTCTACAGCCTTGTTTGGGAAACGGATAAAATGAGAATGCTGATCGATGATAAACTGATTGGTGAATTCCAGGCATCAGATATAGGGGGTGCTGCTTACCCATTCAATGAGAAGTTTTTCTTCCTTTTGAATGTTGCTGTCGGAGGGAACTGGCCGGGATCACCCAATGCAACGACCTATTTCCCACAGTGGATGTTTGTAGATTATGTGAGGGTTTTTCAATAATTAGACGTTAGACTTTAGACGTTAGA
>Ga0315901_10002236_pt1 | contig 26975 bp, 37 predicted proteins | sample LakEriMetagenome_10_FD_203761 | JGI IMG/M metagenome (GOLD analysis project Ga0315901, IMG submission 203761) | Freshwater fungal communities from buoy surface, Lake Erie, Ohio, United States - Buoy 2 MA116 | ecosystem: Environmental > Aquatic > Freshwater > Lake | place: USA: Lake Erie, Ohio...
GAAAGCCTCTCCCAAAGCGTTCTCATAAGTCGTTGTCAACATTCTTCTCCTCATCAAGGATTTTCAAGAGTACCTCAATTGCCTGCTCGTAGCCGGCAACCACACCGACACGATACCCGTACTCAAAGGCATCGCGCTGTTGGGGCCGCTTCAAGGCATCTGCTGCAAATTGCTGCTGCTCTGCCTTGAGGCGGTTTAGGAGTTTGGTTTCAAAATTCACGCCTGATTTTTTTCCGTCTTGGGCTCGGGCGGCAGAGACTGACCGTCTACCTTCTCGCCCGCAGCCAAGCGGTGCTTCTGCTTCACATAGGCGCTGTTCATAGAGACAGTGCCCTCTTTCGGCTTATCGGCCATGGTGATTTCCTTATCGCGTTCCAGGGTTGATGCCGGTGCCGGTGCTTACCGCCACCTTCTCGCCGGTGGCCATCTCGGCCGCCGCAAGCAACTTGGCGGTGTCATTGTCCGCCGTGTTCATACGCTCACGCGCGGCCACCTCAGCCGCGGTGCGCTGGCTTTCGGCCATCTGCCGGAACTGCTCAGCCTGCAACTTCTCGGCACGCGCCTGCTGCTGATCCGTAAGCTTGGCCGCATCATTCTGCTGCTGGATTTGCAACTTCTGCTGCTCAATCTGGATCCGCGCCTGATCAACTTGGGCACGCTGCTGCAACGCCTGCCCTTGGATTTGGGCATTGAGTTGCGCGACTTGCATGCTGCTGTCGGGCGGCATCGGCGGTTGCGGCCGGAATTGCTGGGCGGCCTGATCAATCTGCGCCAGTTCTTGGCCAAAGGCGCCAAGCTGTTGCTCAATAAACTGCTGGACTTGTATAATCACCTTAGTCTGCTCAGTTGCCTCGTCAGGAATAAGGCCCTGCTTGCTGGCTTCGTCCACAGCATTGTGCGCCTCCACCAGATAATAGTTCAGCAGATGGTCGCGCAGGTGGGTGGCCATGGGATACAGGAACGTCTTCACGATCACCGGGTTGCTGCCAAACAGCGGGGACTTCAAGAACGCCATGTGCGTCATGATGTGCGCCATGTGATCCTGCTGCGGCATCACATAAATCGGCCGCCCCATGGTGGCCGCGACATTTTCGCTGACCGGGTCCATGTTCTCGGTTGCCGGCAGCGGTTGCAACACTTCATCCGCCGGCACCTTGAGGGTGCGGAGGAACATCTCCTCCACCTTCCGCATGTCGTACATCTGCGGCAGGGCGCCAGCACGCTGCATGATCGCTTGGATCTGGGCAAAGCGCTGCGTTTCAGAGAAGATCGCCGGGTCACTGACGGGGACGACATCGAGCGGCCCATCAAAGTCTGCCGGCTCAATCTCAATGCCAGCATCCTGCGCCTCAATATCTTCCTCAGTCAAATAGGCGCTGTTGATGCGGTGCAGGATCTTGAAGCACCGCGCCATTGAGTTGTGCAAGCGCGAATGGATGCTGGAAAACACCACCATCCCCTGCTCAATCAGCGCCATGGTCGTGCCGACAGGCTGATTGGGGTTCTGGTCGCTCAGTTTCTCAAAGCTGGTCTGCACAACGCCCTTGCCGGCGTCCACCAGGAAGCCCAGCAACTGGAACAGCGTGGGGCTCGGCGGGTTGAACGGCATGGGCATGGCGAGCTTACGCACGTCATCAATCAGCGCGCCGCCCTCCATCTCCACCACTTCAGTCGGCTGAAGGTTGATGGTCTGGCCGCCAGGGCCGCCCTTGAGCTTCAGCAGGGTGGGGATGTTCTGGATGTGGGCACTATCAAGCAAAGCCCGCAGCGCGCCCGTAGCAGCCCCAGAAAGGCCGCCAATCATGTGCGTCAGGCCAATAGGATAAGCACCGCGCCAGGGCACAAACGGGAACTCAACGATCCAATCCAACTCTTTGTGGTTGGGGTCGTCCTGCTCCCAGTTGCGATACAGCGCCAGCGCCTTGCCGGTGGATTTGTCCACGCTCAGGATGTAGGGGCTGACGCCCTCATCAAAATCCAGAAACGTGTAAATCTCAAAGATCGTCCGCAGCCCGTCCTCGTTGTAGCTGGTGGACTTGCGGCCCTCGATCTTGTCATTGGCGATGCTGGCTTTGGAGAACTCCGGATCATCCGGGTAGCCAAGATCCACATCAATATACATGCCCGCCTTAACGCGCCGCTCATATTCCATCTTTGTGATGTACTGAACATGCGTCTTGCGCTCGGCCGAATAGAAGTTGGTGGCAGCAAACGGCAGGTAAACGTCGTCAATCGGCACAAACTCGGCCTGGGGGCGCCGGTGCTGATTGTTCCACATGAATTTCATGTATTGGCCGCCGCCGAGCGGCAGCTGCGTGCTGAGCTGCTCCAACTCGGAGCGGAACTCCGGCATCTGCTCGGTGGTCTGCCAATTCATGAAGGTGGCCTTGCGCTCGGCCTTATCCACCTTCTCTTTGTCTTTTTGGCCGTAAATTTTACTCTTTACCGGGCCATTGGGCGGGAAAATTTCCTTCATGAAGCGCGCGGAGAAATCCACGCACGCTTCCACCAGCATCGGGTGAACGACCTTATTGGCGCCCGTAAACTGCGCGCCGCCAGGAGCGTCATCCCCCAAGCCAGTGCGGCGGAGGCCCTCCTCGTAAAGCTTGTCGCGCTTTTCTCGGGCTTCCTTGTCGCGGTCTATTTTTTCAAGAAGATCGTTTACCGCTTCTTTGAGAAGCGACGGATCAACCTCTTCCACAATGTTCGCAAAGTGTTCCAGGTTGCTTTGATTTTCTTCTTCATTCTCAAGCCGAATGATTGCTCCGCCATCTTCAGTGTCCCTCACTTCGCTGTTTTTGTCGTCCAGAAACTCTACAGTTTCGCCGCGATCATCGTCGTCATCATTGAGAGTTTCAGACATATTGTGCCTCAATCTGTTTTGCGAGCTGGTCTACCGCCCGCGGATCATAGGCGGAAACTGAACCTCCGCCAGCGTATTTGGCATGCAGCTTGGCCAGACCGCCATGGGCATAGCCGCGCCCGTAATCCATGCCGTAGCCTGCTGCACCATATGCCGGCGTGGGCTCCGGCGCGTTGAAGACCCCAGGCTCATAACTCATTACCGTGGGATCCAGGCCCAACTCTTTGCCGATTTCGTTGCCAATCATGCCGCCAATCGCGCCAGCACCAGGAATGCCAGTTGCGAGGCCCATTAGGCCGCCGACAACCCCCAGCGCGCTGACGCTGACCGCCGGCGTCTGGTTGCCAAGCTCATCAACATTGACGCCCACCTGCATGCCCGGCGGTGACATCGCGCTCTGGACGCCGTAGCCCAAGGCTTGCCCAAAACCGATTTCGCCGCGCCCCAAGGCGCCAATGGCTTCAGCAATACCCGGCGCAGCATTGAAGCCAGTCGGTGCCACGCCCCCGGTATCGGCAATACCAAAGCCTCGGCCAGCCTCTTGCGCGGCCACGGCCGTGTTCATGTTGGCGGCTTGTTCGGTGCCCTCAGGATCTGCGTTTGACATACCTTGGTTGCCTTGGCCTGGGCCACCGCCAGCGCCAGCACCCGTAGGGCCAGCGCCTTGGCCTTGGTTGCCGCCAACAGCATCCTGAGTGGCAGCTTCAGACATAGAGTTTGCGTTGTCGCTGCCCGGCCCTTCTCCAGGCCCCTCATCATACGCCCGGATGCCGTGCTTGGTCATGCGGCCGGAACCACCGCGCGCCTTCAGCAGCGCAGCCTCCCGATCCGTAATGTAAGCAAGCTTATGCTCCTGGCCGCCAATGTAAGTTTTGGCCGGCGCCTCTACCTCGCCGCCCTCGGCAAACTCCTGCACAATCCGGTCAATCTCATCCGGGTCATACGCAGTTGCAGGCTCACGCACCATGCCACCCTCTTCATAGCGGCGCACAAGGTTAATCAGATCAGGGTCAAAAACACCTAATTCTTGATGATAATATTTTACAGGGGAATAATCTAAAGAAACACTGTCATGCCCTCTTGAGATAATTTTTTGGGCAACTTCTTTCGCGCTGGCGTCCATTGGAAGATTTAATTCTTCACGAATTAATCTACGTTTATCCGCAAACCAGGAAGGCAATTTTAATTGAAGTGGATTTTCAATTTGCAAATCAACTTCATATCGAACAGGCCAGACTGGTGCTCCTTGGGCATTAAGTCGCTCAACACCTGCTTTATCAGTGGAAAAATACAAAGCGCGCCCTAATTGCCCCTCATCGGTTGTGCTTCCGGCTTTTGAGATATCAAACCGTCTAAAACGATACGGGCTGCCGTGGTAGGCGCGAATAGACGCAGGCCCCTCAGTAAACCCGCGCACAGCATTGATCTGCCGTTCTTCTTCCGGCGTAGGCTCAACAGCGCCACGCACCACAGCGCTCATACGCTGGCCAGCCTCACCAAAGGAACGCGGCATCGGCGCAAACCCGCGACCCTCTGCTGACCGCAGCTCAGCAACAGGCTCGCCAGCCCCAACAGCACGATCAGCCAGGATGCTGAGATAGTCCTCGTCAGAAGGGCGAGGTACAGGCGCAGAAGCCGGGCGGCGGGCGCGGCCGCCCTCGGCATACTTCTGATCCAACTCAGCAAGGCCGCCCTCGGCGTAGCGGCGCGTGATGTCAATCAAATCATCGCCAAACATGACGTAGTTGCGGGTGTTTTGGCGTCCGGTTCTGCTGCCAGCATCAAGATAACGCAAGCCAGGAATGCCAGCCTCACGCAATTGCGCGGCAATCTCAGGCGTCCGCAAATCAATGGCCTCGCCAATTGGCTTCATCTCGCGCTCAAGAACGCGGGCGCTTCCTGTGCGCGGTGCGCGCAAGACATCTTCAAGAAATGGAACGGCGCGCTCGGGCTGCCGCACAAGCGGCGCATCCCAATTCACCAATTCTTCTGGTGTGGTACGAAGTCGCACTTCATACATGTGGCCGGGAGAATATGAAATTTCAGGCAATTTTTGCTTTGACCTTAAAAGTCGTATAGCGTCAGCAGCGACATCAACGCCAAATCCATTTTCTGCATTTTCTTTGATGGCTTTGATGGCTTTTGCTCTACTTCCATACATTTGATCCATTGAGGAGGCATAATGGTCAAAGCGTGAAAAATTAGGATTTTCACCGCCAATCAAACGCCTTCCTACAGATTGATCTCTATATCTACGCGCTACAGGCTCAGCGCCAGCAAAATACAGCCCGCGTCCATAAGCAGTCGCCCCCTCACCCGTGCCAATCTTGCTGATATCAAACCGTTCAAAACGATGCGGGCTGCCATGATAGGCACGAATGGACGCAGGCCCTTCAGTAAACCCGCGCACAATATTCAAGCCCATTTGCTCTCCAGGCGTAGGCTCAACCTCACCACGCAGCATCGCGCTCATGCGCTGGAACCCTTCGCCCTGAAATGGCGTTGGCGCAAACCCGCGACCCTCTGCTGACCGCAGCTCAGGCACAGGCTCACCAGCCCCGACAGCACGATCAGCCAAAATGCTGAGGTAATCCTCGTCAGAAGGCCGAGGCACAGGCGCAGCAGCCGGGCGGCGGGCGCGGCCGCCCTCGGCATACTTCTTGGGCTTGCCTCGATACTTCTGGTTCAGATCACGGAGGGACTTGGCGGCCATATCATTCACCCTCAAGGCCAGCGGCAGCGCCGGCACCCAAAAGCCCAGGGACAACAAGCGGCTGTTGCCTATTCGCAAAGCGGCGGAACACTTCTTCAGGCGTCAAGCCACGCTCAGCAGCACGATCATCAACAACCCGGTTAAAGATGTTGTCAAACGTATCAAGGCTGCTTTCACGCACGCCCGTGCGCTTTGCTGCGCCCATCCACAAACTTGCCTGCAACTGCGCTGGCGTCATACCCATGCGATTGGCGATATCCAGCGCAAGCCGCTCATAAGCACCATACTCGTTGTCGCGCGGCACCTCGTCCCAAACTGTGGGGCGGTTGCGAATGAACTGGAACAACTCACCTTCTGCACCGCCAGCCTCCCGCACAGCACGCGCTGCATTAAAGCTCGTCTGCATCACTTCCTTGCCGGTTGCATCCTTCACCTTGCGGGTCTTGATGTTATCACGCGCAATTTCTGGGAAGCGTTCAGCAATTTCAGACGCAAGCTCTTGGCTGATCACAGCGCTACCATGCAGGAAGCGAGGATCATTAGACGCCATACCAATGAAGCGCATGAAATGCTTGTCGGCCGCGATGTTCTCAGGATTGCCAAGCAGACTGTTGGCAAAACCACGAGGCTTTGGCGCTCGCGTTGGTTCAATATTTTGAAGGAACTCACCGCGATCAATAAGGTTACTCAAAACCCCTTGATACTGTTGCGTCAAACTACCGTAAGGCTCAGGTGGCCGTGGGTATTTCCCGGTTGCCTCAAACTCTGCTTGGCGCGCAGCGCGCGACTCGGCAGGTTCAGCAAAATAGTAAGATGCCTGCCGAATATTGGGATACACAGCATTGCCAGGGCTGGCGCCACCTATGCGATACATAAATTCAAGCCACGCATCATGGCCTGCTTTTTCACCAAGCTCGTCAATAAACCGCTGCCGCGTGGCCTCGGTGTTGTACCAAGCGCGGCCAATATCTTCGCCTTCGCGAGCCGTAGCCATGATGTCATTCAAAAGGTCTGGCTCGTTATCAAGCCGCCCTTGGAACTCGGCAAAGCGTGCGCTTTCACCTCTTGCAGGCGCATGCCGAATTACCGTGCCAGGGCTTCTGTCAGGCGCTGCGCCAGGAACGTCAGGAACCGGAATGGCCTCACGCAATCCGCCAGTAGCTGGTTTGCCGGAACGCGCCGCGCCAGCAGCCATCAAAACTCCTCTACCAGTTGGCGGCTTGTTAGCCCCAATGACAGCGCGGGGGTTTGGCTCAAAATCAACCTCTGGCACTTCGTAGTTGATCCTGGGCGGCCGGCGACCACGCCCAGCACCCAGCGTCTGCGCCGGGCCACCCTGCACCCCAGCCATGGGCATCAGATCCAGCGCCCCAGGCACCGCCAAGGATGTCTCGCCCGTGTCCACATCTTGGCCCACAGGCAGCACAGCAGACCGGCGCGTGGTAGCCGCAAAGTCGCGCACGTCACGGCCTTTGCGGCCGGCAGGATCAATCAGGCGCCCGTCTGGCATCTCAATGGCGTAGCCGCTCTGAGTTGCTTCCGTCTGCACAATCCGGCCACCCTCGGGGATCTCAATCCCCGCCATGGCGCTCAGCATGCCGCGCTGCACATCCTCCGGCCGCGGGATCAGGCTTGCCGCCGCCTCAAATGGCGACACCGCATTGCCTGGGTAGAACACACGGCCGCCACGAGGCACCGGCACACCGGCAACGCCTAGGCGCGAAGCCGGCGTCATAAGCGGATCCCGCTCCAGCAGGCGCCGATCATACTCCTCATCAGCAGAGCGGATTGTCGGCGCGTCGGCGTAGCGGTCCTCCATGTCAATCAGGCTCTCGCGCACGCGGCCGCCCTCGGCGTAGCCCTCAACGCCAGCACGCCTCATGATATTCTTAACGTAATCTTGCGTTTCAGTAATTCGGGGGATCTGATTGCCGGCCTGGGCAACCCTGTTGGGCCCGGCATTGTAGGCAGCCAAGGCAAGCGGCAGGCTGCCAAAGCGGTCAATCTGCTGGCGCAGATACCGGGCGCCGGCATCAAGGTTCTGCGCCGGATCATAGCGGTCAGCACGCAAATCCGCCGCGGTGCCGGGCATCAGCTGCGCCAAGCCATAGGCGCCCCGGCGGCTGCGGGCCTCCGGGTTGAATTTGCTTTCCTGGTAGACCAGCGACAGAAACACGTCGCGCGGCAGGTTATACTTCTCCGCCAGCCTGATAGCCTCGGACACCCAAGGATTGTCGGCGGGCAGCACGGAGCCAATGCGCGGCGGCACGGCATCGCCGGCAGTCTCGCCGGGGAATACACGAGGGGGGCCAGCCTCTGCGCTATCCCCGGCTGTTCGGGGAGGTGCCACAGCCGGAGGAATGGGAGGCAGCGGCAGAGACTGGCGGCTTGCAGACCTGCGCTGCTCGGCCGCTAGGGCAGCAGGCACGTCAAACTCTTGCATGCGGGGGCGGCGCGTAGGGCGCTCCAGCTCACGCATAATATCTAGGGGCGGGCGGGGCGGAAGCGGGAGGGATCCGGACATTACCACTTCACCTTATTGGCCCAATAGGCCGCGCTGCTGGGCCCCTTGGCGATGTTGGCAGAATGCCGCGCCTTAAACGATGCGCGCTTGGTTTTCATCCGTTCCGATTCGCCTTCCTTGGGCTTGCCGGCGGTGGAAGCGCCTTGCTCACCAAAGCGAATGACTTTCTCTTTGCCGTCGTAGCACGCCTTCACGACATGCGACTTGGTGGGGTGGTCAGGCGTGCGGCGCGGCTTGTTGCAGGCCATCGCGTCCTTGTCCACGCGGTTGCTCATTTCTTGCGGGCCGCTCGCATGTTATCGACCATATTGGGATAGGGCCGCCCGGCCGCCTTGGCCATGGCCTTCGCAGAAGCCTTCTGATCGTCAGACAGGCCCTTGGGTTTCCCCAGGCCCTTGGGTCGGCTCTTTTCCCAGATGGGCTTCTTAGACGGCATACGGGTTGACCCTTTCGCGCTTGTACTGCCGCGGCTCGTCACGTTCACGCGCCTGCGGCAGATCGAACCAGCCCTCGTTTTTTAGGTATATTACGGCTTGGCTGAAGGTGTCCACATAATCATCATGCTCGGCCACGGGGAATTTGGCCAACTGCTTCAGGAACGCCTGCGCCCAACTCACGGGCTGCCCTCGGTTCTTGCCGCTCTCAGGCAGCCAGAGGAAGCCCATCTCCAGCGTGGGGCTGGCCTGATGCGCCCGGCTGATCTTGTCGGCGTTGCCTGGGTTGTACCCAATGGCCGGCACCTTGGCCAACCGCAGATCCTGCAGCAGCGACTGCCCAGAGGCCTTGGCTTCCACTAGGATCCGGTCAGCCCGGCGGGCGGTGCGAAGGCCATCCTTAACCGTTGTCCCGCCATACTCGGTTGACCAGTCCTTGATCACCCTGGACCGCAGCTCGGGGTAACTGAGATGCTCGTCCCAGGCGTCAATCAGCATGGCGTTGCGCTGGCTGTTGTAAGTGAAGATGCCCCAAACCGTACAGGCGGTGGGGTCGCCCGAGGTTTTCTCAGTGAAAGCGCAATCATAGGATTGCAGGATGTACTCGAACTGCGGCAGGCCCTTATCCGCTGGCCAAAGCTGAAACTCTTTGGTTTTGAGGATGCCGCCTTCGCTCGGCACCGGATCCTGCTGCAATTGGCCCGAGGTGCCATAGCTGCCCAAGAGTTGCTTCAGCTCGGTGATTTCTTTCTCGCCAAATCGCTCCGGGCAGATCAGCTCACCTTTCTGCTGCCGCGGATCGTAGGGGCCCATACTGGTCTTGCGGCGGACCCCATCCCACTCGGCTGGGATCATGAGATGTTCCCACCCGCCAATGTCTGCGAGGATATGGCCGCTGATGTCGCGCTCATGCAACCTTTGCATAATCGTTACCATGGCATCCTTTTTGGGATCGTTGAGGCGGGTACTCCACACCATGTCAAACCATTCAAGCGCGCTATCGCGGATCACGTCAGACTGCGCTTCCTGGGCGCTGTGCGGATCGTCTAGGATCAGGCGGCTGCCGCCTTCACCCGTAGCCGTGCCGCCCACGCTGGTGGCTAACCTATAACCCGTCTTGTCGTTCTCGAACCTTTGCTTGGCGTTCTGATCGCCCGCAAGCTTAAACATGTGGCCCCACCGCTCCTGATACCAGGGCGATTGGATCAGGCGGCGCGCCTTTAGGTTGTCGCGGATGGAAAGGGTGCCGCTGTAGCTGGCGCAGAGGTATTTGTGTGATGGGTCGGTCAACCATTCCCACATGGGCCACATCACGCTGACGATGGTGGATTTGGAATGGCGCGGCGGAATATTGATCAGCAGCTTGCGGATCTCGCCGGCGGTGATGGCTTCCAGATGCTCGCAGATCTCTTCAATGTGCCAGGACGGAATGAAGGGGACGCCGGGCTCAACCACCGGCCAAGCCTGCTGCACAAACTCATAGAGGCTCGCAGAGGCCGCCCGGCGCTTCTGCTCGCGCTCAATGAGGCCCAGCATAACCTCGGGCGTCAACGGGACATTCATCCCTTCTTGCCCGCGGCTTTCATCAACAGCGCTTGCATCTGCGCCAACTCAGCGTCCGACAAGGCTTTCAGGTGCGTTGTCTCAATCTTGATCGCCCCGCCATCTTCGCCGGTCAAGATTGTCTTCTCGCCGTAGATCTTGGGTAGCACCTTAGACAGATACCATTTACGCGTATCTACCTGTAGCCGCTTGTGAGCCACGACATCAGCGCTGAGAGGCATCAGGCGCCGCTCTAATATAGGCATATTGCCGTCGTACATTAGATTGCCACTGGCATCAGTTTTCTGCACCATCACCCATTCATGGGTTTTATCAGACATGTCGATGATGTCTTCAGCAATGCTGGCAAAGCCAACCTCGCGCGCAGACAAGTAGCGTTGCCGCGTGCCGGCGGGGTTATCGTCGCGCACCCAACCGCGGACTGTCAGATGGTCAGGCATGCCCTCATCGTTGTCGCAGATATTCAGCAAAGATCTACCAAGAGCCAATTGGCTGCAGATATGATCCATGACCTTTTCGCGGTCATACAATTGCGCCCTGCCAGCGCTATGCGCGCCAACTTTTCTGCGCTCAATTGCTGGCTTCTTCACTTCAAATTCTCAAGCTTGTAAAGCGTGGTCATATGCAAGGCGGTCAGGTCGTCTAAGATGTTTTCCAGCGCCGGCACGCCCTTGCAGATGGCTTCCCTGTTTTGGTTCAGCCAAAGCAGCTCGTCGTTGATCAGTTTGATGATGTCGTCTGTCTCGCTCAAGTTCACCAACCCAAAAGCGCCTTGGTAGGCTTCAATCAGATTATCAAGCTTGTCGATGACGTTTTCATAGTAGCCCCCCAGCGCCTTGTGCTGGGCATATGACTTGGTCTTCCAATGCTCAAGGTGCGCCGCGTTGCGGGCGCCAAACATTCGCTCAATCAGGTCTTTGATCATGGTCCACCCCTGGGTTCAACATATTGTATGCGCTGCTTGAAGTTGCCACAAGAAAAAGCTGATTTGATTGAGTTTTTGCAGCGCAAACCATTTTGCTGAAGCCAGGAAAATAAACGATATCAACGGGTTCGCGCGCGTAGTTGTTGGATTGCGCGAAGGCAGCCGCAACAAGCAACCGCCATCACCCTCTTTTCAGCCTTCTCGCATCGCGTCGTAGAGTTCGCCGGCCAGCTTGGAATAGGCCCCCTGACCCAGGATTGCGTCGAAGGCTTCTGGCAAGGTTTTGCCGCTGTTGACGAGGGCAAGGATGCGGGCGGAAATTTTGAAATTGATGTCCATTTTCGTTTCTCCTGTGAGGGTGGGGGCCGTAGCCCCCATTTTGTTTTAGAGGTTGATGCCGTGCTGGGCGGCCAGGGAGCGGCCGGCCGCGGTGAAGTCGATCCAGGTGTCAGCGCCGTCGTTGAAGGTCTTGATAAAGCCGGCCTGCTTGAGCTGGGTGAGGTTGCCGCGCTCTTCCTTGCCGCCGCCGACATTGCCGCCGACCAGCGGGGTGCCGCTCCAGTTGCCGGCATCGCGGGCGTAGGCGAGGAACACTGAGAGGGAGGTTTCGGTGATGGTCATGTTGGTATCTCCTGTTTGGCGGCGTTATTGCCTTGAAGACACTTCTATAGATTGTCGCAAAACGCTACAACCCCCTTATGTAGATACTTAACCACTTTTTATGTTTTCTCGCTCCACCACCAGAAGCACCTTGCCGTCTGGTCGGGTGACGCTGAAGGGCGGCTGGGTGTAGCCGGCGCGGGTGAGGGGGAGCTTGGGCAGCGTGATCCATGTGCCGCCCTCGTGGTCAAGCCAATAGCCCCAGATGGTTTCAGACATTCTGTTTATCTTTCATGAGTTCAAGCATGCGGATGACGGACACGGGGATATTGGCTTGCTCTGCCAGCCAGCGGAAAACCGTGGTGCGGTGTACGCCGGCAAGCTCAGCAAGATCGTTGACGTGAAGCTCCAAGGCACCCATCAAATTTGATAGGTGCTTGGCGCTGGTGTTGATGCGGGTTTTGATCACCGCTCAGCCCTCCGCTGTCTTGGCTTTGGGGACCACAGTGGTGACCACGCTCTTGCTAGTGCAGGCAGCGATTTGCTCGGCGGTGAGGAAGCTTTTGGCCAGCTTGGCATCAAAGTTGGTGCGCTCGGAAAGCTTTACCACCGCATCAGAAAATTCGCCAATGACGGATTCTTGGCCGGTTGCGATGATCTGCTTACGCAGCGCATCGTATTCGGCTTCGATTTCCTTCTTGCGCTCATGGATGGTGGCGAAGCGGTCAGCGAGGGAAAGGTTATCAAGCATCTTAGTTTCTCCTGTCTTTCGGCGTTATTGCCTTGAGGAGAGGTATATCAACTGTCGCAGAACGCTACAAGACAAAAATGAGATACTTAACCACTTTTTATGTTTTAGGGGAAAATCCCCCCGGCAACAGGGATTGCGGTGTGCCGGGGGTAGTAGTCTGGGACAGGAGAACGGCGCTCGTGGGCGCCGCTTCCACCCTACGCCGAGGCTTGCTCGGCCTGCAAGACTTTTTGCAGCAAAGCATCTTGCCGATCTATCTCGCGCTCTACTCTGGCGATTTCCAGCAACGTGCGTTGGTGGGCTAACGTGTCTCTGGCGGCCAAATCTTGCTTTGCGCGGTCATGCAGGTGCGGCAGCCGGTAGCGCAGGGCGCGGGGGCTGTTCAGCAGCCGATCAAGCAGGGCGGGGTCTAGGGGTTTCACGGGAAACATTTAGTCCAGCCCCAGCAATGCGCGTGCTTCGCGGTTTGCTTCTTTTGAGCGGATTATCTCGTATTCGAGATTGCTTGGCTGGATTGGCTTGAAGAGCTTTTTTGCTCGATTGAGATGACACATGAAATCAGCCATATCAGTGTCAAGATCAACCATACCAGCATCATTAGAAATGACCCTAAGCCGGGCAGTTCTGAGTTCTTCATTCATTGTTTCCTCCTATGTTCCGAATATCAACAGCAGGATTATTCCCGCGGCCATTGTCCCGAAAAAACTGCAGCCCATGATGAGCAACAGGGCAAGAACTGCGCTGCCCCAGTCTGCGCGTTTACGCATTTACTTTCTCCTTCAGCGCCACCCACCGGGCGAGCAGGGCAGCTTCTGCGCGGCCATCGTCTTTTGCCCTGTCAAAATCCCGGCACCCTGGCCAGAACCGCTGCGCCATTTGCCGGGCGGCTCCCTTGTCTGCAGGAACGTTGGCGGCTCGTTTCCATGTGGCTGGGCGGTAGAGGCTGACGGGCAGCTTTAGCCCCGCGCAGACGCCCGATAGGATGCCCGCTGAAAATCCGAAATTGAACATCGAGGTAACGCCTTGGCCGGGCATTGCCGAAACGTCCTCCACAGCCACGAGGCGGATAAGATCGTCATGCTCTTCCAGCATCGCCACAAGCTGCTGGGGGCTGACTTTCTTTTTGCCGTTGACTTCAATCGTTGGCATGTCGGCCACCCTGATTAGGTGGCCGGTATCTGCTACCCAGGCGATGGCGCCGCTGATGCCTGGGTCAATCCCGAGGATCATGACGTGTGCCCTGGGAATGTGTATTCGCCCCGGTTGAGGCGATCTATGGCAGTTTCAATTGAGTTGTGTGATCTGCCCATAATTTCACAGATTTGGACGATGGTCTTGCCGTCATGGATTAAGTCCCTGAGGCGCGCCAATTCTTCTGGCGTCCAAGAGCGTCTGTAGTTGGCGGGTTTTGCTGCGGCTTGTGGCTTGGGTTTGCTCATGGAGGTTATGGTTTCCGCCACCCATCTGGGTGCCGGGGACGGCCCCTTCAGGAATGCCTCCATTTCGTGGGCCAGTTCCATGGCCGACTTGGGGTCTGGCGCGTGGGCCAGGGCGAGCTTCAAAATTTCCATTCTGTCCATGATCAATCCACCTTGAGTTTGGCCAGCAGCACGGTGCCGACGGGGTCACGGCGCTGGGTCATTGCCAGTGCCCCATCGTCGCGCATGCCTTTCAGCACGCGCCACTGCTCGTAGGGCATGGTGGGTTCCCACTCGCCCCTGCCGTTGGGCCTGACGGCCACGATGATCCAATTCGCTCCCACGTCCTCCAGGCTCTCCGCACGGGCCTGGGTGGTCACCGGAGGGGCTGCGGATGGCATGAGTGCCTTGGGTGGCTGCTTGGGCTTCTGTGCCATCAGAAACGCTCCGTAGCGGCTTTGCCGAGCGGCGTGTCTGCCAGCTGGCCGAGGGCGGCGAGGTATGTCTCCAACAGGGCCTCGCGCTCTTCGCGCTTGGCTTCATCTTCCGCCCGGCGCTTAATGATCAGCCGGATGGTGGGCGTGTCAAAGCTTGCGCTCTTGGCTTCCTTGTAGATGTCCTTGATGTCCTCGCCCAGGTTTTTGCGCTCGGCCTCCAGGGCCTCAATCCGCTCAATGATGCTGAGCAGGCGTTTGGCCGTGGCACTGTTGACGCTGCTGTTGTGTCCGATATCGCTCATGTCATGTTCCCCTTTTCATTCCCACCAATTGTCCTGGGTGGTGACAGGTGTGTGCCGGCGTTCTGGTGCTTCATCGGCAATCGCGTCACGCTCGGCGGCGTCTACCGGGTCGTCGATTGTCCAGTGCCGTATTCTGACTGTGGCGGGCGCTGGGTGGCAATTGCAGCACCTCCAGCCCTTGTGTGGTGTCTCTGCTTCAGTCCAAAACCTGATGCCCCCAAGGCATGGCTTGCAGGGCTCGCCTGGGGGCATTGGTAGCGGGTCGCTCCATCCGACGTAGGTCATTTCTTCTCCAATCTCCCATGCCCGCCGCCAGCGGGCGATTTCTTTCGGCGTGGCTTTGACTGACGCGAGTTGTTTGGGCAGTTCTTTTTTGGGGGAGCGGCCCCGCGGATTTGCGGCCACGGTCCTATTCCGACTGCTGCGAAATCAGGATCAGCGCCCTTATTTTTTCGTGCAATTCGGGGCGGTGGGTTTCAAGCAGCATGGCGTCCCGGCTGTATGAGATGCGCCCGGTTTTGACGTGATGTCCGAACCAGTAATTGGCCTTCCCCTTAGCGCGACCATCGGCCACAACTTTGTACGTCCACCACTCGGGATTGTGATCCTGGTTTTTGCCGTACAGCAGCCATTCCACCCCATCGGCATCCTCGCACGATCCAATTTGCAGCCAACCGTCTGCCTCATTCGGCGGGTTGCCCAGGTACATCTTGCCAGTCACGCCCATTTTTTTCTGCCTTTCAGCTAACGCCTAAACTCTATAGGTTTTAGAACGATTCGCAAGCCATTTTTTTAACCGCCCCAAAAAAATCTCTGTGCCCTTTTCCGTAACGAAACGGGGGGGGCCCCACTCTGTGGGGGGGGGCCTGTTTTGTTACGTTGGGGCGCGGCTCAAACCGATTAGCCGCCCCCTACCGAAAATCTTCCTCACTGTTCTAACAGTCCATCTGTTTATTTTTTTTTTTTTTTTTTTACAAAATTTTTCTGTTCTAACTGCGGTGGTGGTGTCAGCCCTTTTACGGCTGACACCCCGTAACAAGGGGCGTAACACTTTCTTACCCCCTGTAAGGGGACTTTTTGTTACGCTTGTTACGGGGGTAACATTTACATCCGTCAAGTGTGTTACGCTTGATGTTACGCATGTTACGCCCCCTCCCTGGCCCTCAAACGTCAATCTGCATAACGTCTTGAATTATCCAGACTTTTTCGTCCATGAAGCCGACTAACTGCAATTTGATCAGGCGTTGCTTGACCCTCGCCCATGTTACTCTCTTTGTTACGGGGTCATCTATGCTCGCTCGGCTGACCCACTTCGCTCTCCATGTCTCCACAGAGACATTTTTTACTCTGGGGAGGTTGCCGAAACCCACCTCGCCACGCTCCCCAATGCAGTCGTGTAAAGCTCGCATAGCAATAGTTTCCCAGTCATTCAGTCTGATGCCCTTGCTTTTTTCTGCCTCCGGCGGGTCTTCTGGCAGGGCCACGCAGCTGGTCACGGGCTTACCCCGGCGGTTCATGCCAAGCTCAACCGTGTGCAGACTGAAGCCCCACGACCCCTCAATTTCCAGATCGCGCTGCTTTTTCACAACGGCAAGGGAGGGGGCTTTCGGATCCGGGCGGCTGATCTCAATCTCGGTGTCTGTGGCCGCCCTCAACAGGCTGTGGCCTCGGGCGCCCTTGGCTGCGTCCTTGCCAGAATGGTGGACGACATTGACGTGCGCGCCGGTTGCCTGCCGCACCCTGTCGATGTTGCTGACCAAGGCGCCCATGTCGTCTGGGGCGTTCTCATTACCGCCCGCCAGGGCCCTGGAGAGGGTGTCAAGGATCACCAGCTTAACCGGGATGTCCATCGCCTTGGCGGCCGTCTGGATGGCCTCAATGAGCCTCTGGGTGTCTGCCTCCGGGTCCAGCAGGTTCATGGCCACGGGAATGATGGCAAACGGCAGGTTCACCCCTTCCAGGGCATAGTGCTTGCGGAAGGCCGCCACGCGGTTGCTGATGCCGTGGCTACCTTCCAAGGCGCAGTAGATCACGCCCCCCTTCTCTACCGCCCTGTTTCGCCATGGCATGCCTGCGGCAACGTGCAGCCCCATATCAGTCATGAAGAACGTTTTGCCGCAGTTACTCTCGCCGTAGGTGACGCTCATGGCGCCCTCAACAACAACCCCCTCAATGAAATCGGCCGTGTCCAAGTTCGGCTGGATGTCGGGGAAGTAAATCAGGGGCAGTGGCGTCAGTTCGCTTTTGCGCTTGGCCTCTGCCTCGCCGGCAATGGGGTCCACATTGGGCAGCTGCCATTTTTCGCGGGCGCTGCTAATCATGCCCTCAAGGTCTTTACGGGTCTGACTGACCGTGTAGCCGCTCATGGTGACGCCTGGGGCCGCCAGCATAATCTCGGCGTCCGAGATGCCCCGGTTTACCCAACTGGCGACCAGCCTGAGCATGGCGTTGTGCCACTGGTGCGGCTGCCTAATTTGGTCGATTAGGGCCGATATGCTGCCGCTAGAGGGCGTGGACCCCAAATCTACCGCCCACCCGTCCTGCGCCACGGCAGGGGCCGCTGGCGCCGTTGTGAGAGGCTGCTCCGGCAGTGTTGGTGTTGTGGCTGGGCCGATCGACTTTGTGTAGTCAATCATTGCGTGCAGAGGATAGCGCCCAGGCCGCCCATCTTTGGGCCAAAGAAGCTCTGTCAGCTCTGGCTCTGTGCGGCCGGGCTTTACGGGCCACGCGATGCTACCGGGCATCCGCATCAGGCGGGTGGGATTGACCACTGCCGGATCGCCCCCGAAATGGTGGGCGAGGTTACCATTAAACTGCCTGACCATCTGCGGATTGATGGTGGGCTCGCTAATCGGCCAAAAGGATTGGGCCCTGATAGCGGGGCTGCGCCCCGTGATGATCAGGAATGCCGGCTTCATTTGTAGCGGGTGGCTCTGTAACCGCGCGACACTCTCGGCGTCATCGTGGTCTACATGAGCCCCTGGGGCCATCCAGAAATGCTCGTCAGTAGTGGGGCCGGGCATATCCTTGAGTGTCGAAACACGGAAATACATGTTCGCGCCCGGCTGCTGATTAATATCAGCCGCAAACGCAACCAGTTCTTCAATTTCCGTAAGATCAAACCTCTTGAACTTGTTGAGTTTCTTGGATTCCGGATCGCGCCAGCCTATCTCTAGGGCGCCCCGGTAGCAGTGTTTGAACCAAAACGAGAGGCCATCAAACATGGCGTCTGTATTGGGCTTAAGCCTTCCAGTCATGGGGGGCGCTCCTATTAAGCGCGAATTATTGTGATTTTTTCCGCTGCGCGGGTAATCCCCGTGTACAGCCACTTCTGCCTGTCTTCCTGACGACGATACTCGTCAATCAGTATGACTTTGTCCCATTCGGACCCCTGGGCTTTGTGGACTGTTAGGGCATACCCAAAATCAAAATATGTGGTCACGTCAGTGTTATTGGGTAGCCCTGACTTGAGGCCATGAAAATTGACGTTGGGCACTTCAACGGCCACACCATCTACGTTCAGTTTAATAGTGGTATCGCCTTCGTAGAACGGCTCAAGAAGGTCATAGAGGCCGCCATTGAAAATCCCATAGTCAGGGGCGTTTTTCAGGCACAAGACGGGCTCGCCAACCTGGGGATGCGGCATCATGGAAAAGCCGCGGATTTCACGCATGTGGCGGTTGACGGCTTGCCGGGTCTTATTAGTCCAGCACAGCACAATATCCGCATCACGCTTGTCTTGCTCAGATAACTGGCCGGGGCGGCAGACGCGGAAATTCTCGCCATCTTCGCCGTAATTCGCGCCAGACCTGATGGCATGCGCCTGCCTGATAATCGGGCTTTCCAATGCCTGCCGGTGGATGGTTGATATTGTAAAGTCTGGTTTGTTGAAAAACTGAACGCCGTCTACGGGAGGCAGCTGCCCTGGATCGCCGCAGGCAACAACCTTCACGCCCGTGCGAAGGATGTCGGCGGCTATTTTTTCACTGATCATGCTGCATTCATCAAGCAGCAGAACTTCATTTCTTAGCTCAAGAACGTCGTGTGCCTCTTTGAAGATTGGCCGTATTTTTCCTTTTTTATCTCTCTCTTCGCCCCTCAATTTGTAGAATGCCGCGTGGACTGTCATGGCGGGCAGGCTGGTTTTTTTTCGCAAAACTGACGCGGCTTTTCCGGTCAATGTGCAGAGCAGCACATCTTCGTATCGGTCAGCAATGTTTGCCAAAACCGTGGTTTTGCCGGTGCCGGCGAGGCCGTGCAGCGTAAATATCTGCCGACTGTCGTCTGCGAGAAAGTAACGAATGTGGGAAACAGCGGTGAGCTGTTCGTCGCTCAGGGTGATAGCCATGTGGCTCTCCGTTTAGGGAGGTAGGGAACCCCCGGCCGTTTGACCGGGGGCGGTAGATATCAGAACGGCACTTCGTCGTCTGCCATAGCCTTTTTAGGGGCGGGCTTAGCAGTGCCCAAGATTTCAGGCCGGTCAACCCATTTCAGGATTTCAAACTCGGGAGCGTGCGTTGTGCCCCGTGCGCTTTCAATCTTGATGGAGCTTTTCATCTTGATGACCGGCAAGCGGACACCATCTGGATTTGCCGCGACCAGGATCGCCACCAGCTGGCAGAAACCTTGGTATGCACCCGCCTGGGCCTGTTCCCAAATGGCTTTATTCTCTTTGCCGTAGGCAAGCGGAATGTGGAAGCCTTTTGTCCAGCGATACTCGCCTGAGCGTGCTGGCGGCATTTCTTCAAAGTGCGCGGTTGTGGCGTTCCACTTCCATTCCGGCGCGGTACCCTTTTGGCCAGTAGAATAGCACCAGCCGGTTTTCATGTTATAGATGTCAAGGACAACGCCCTTATTGAAGCCATCAAACAGCTTCCTGCCATCTGCATCACGAATAACGAAAGAGCGGCCGGGAATATCCCCGTCCATGCTTTCGCGTGCGGTCCAGGCAATGAATGGGCCTTCTGAGCCGCCTGAACCTTGAGAGCCGATATCTACATTGAACATTTTTGACTTCCTTACGTTGTTGTGTTGCCGCGCTGTTGATGGCCGCGGGGCGCTTGCCATTCTCGGCTACATGCCGAAAACTTCCCTTCCAGTGGATCGCGCATTCGCGTCCCAATAGAAAGACCCGTAATTGGGAACGACAGAGGCAATCAGCTTTTCTGTGTCGTCCGTCAATGCCAGAAAATTTTGGATGCGGAGTGCGATTTGCCGCGCCTGTTCAACATGCTTTTCTGTGTTTTCAAGCGTGAAGATTTCTGCATCTCGCGGCGTGATGTAGCACACTCTGCCTGTTTTATTTGTGCCGTAGAGATAAAGGCTGACTTGTCTGTTGTGCGCTTCTTCAATGGAGTTGACGGAGCGGAGTTTTGTTTTGATATCAAGGCGAATGCCATGATTGCTCCATCCCACATCGACGTATCCAATGAATGGCACTGCAACGCCTGGGAGGGTTATTTCAATCTTGTGTTGAACCTCATCTGGTATGCCAGCGATGCGGAGTTTTTTAATTCCATGTTCAACGATGTTCATGATTGCCGCGCGTTCTTTCGCGGCTTTTCCGTCTAAATCCGCAATCACCAAACGGTCAAACTCGTCAAGCGCATGCTGTTGGCATTCCACAATTGGCGCGTCTGGATTGAGTAGACCCATAACGATACCGGCTTCTGATGCCGTTCCGCGATGCGCTGCTGGGCCAACGCCTGTGCTTTTCTTTGCTAATTTTTGCATGACCCACATTGCTGGTTCTGCCGCAAATAGGTTGATGCTGCTGGCAGACAAATGCTTGATGCCATGCTGTTCAAATGGATTCACGTTGCGGCCTTCCTGTTGAATAAGAGCCATGGGCTTTTCTAAGTAGCTGCGGCGTGATCCAAGATAATTTTTGGCGGCGCGCCAACTCCAAGATATCAAGCCAATAAGTTGCGCCAATCCTGCGACCAGGGCGCAGCCAGTTATCTACAATATGTAGATCCACGCAGATCTTATCTGCCACATATTTAGTGCCACCCAGGGCGGCAACGATATCTCGGGTTGATCGCATAGTCATAGCCTCTATCCTAGTCATCATTTTGATGGGCTGTCAACACCCCGTAAAAAATAAATTAGTTTCCATCTTTTATGTTGACTGTCGCGAAACGCAACAGTAAGGTTATGTCATTGCAAACAAGCCGAAACGGCAAACAGACAGGAGAGTAAAATGACTATTGGTAATTACAACCTCGAAGGTGACATCGCGGCCAAGCTGGCGAAGCTGGATGCTGCCGACGATCACCCCACTGTGGCGATTGCTGAGCGTGTGGTGTTCGCCACCCAGTCTTTTCTGGAACGCCTTCTTGAGATCCGCAACCTCCACCGCACCGACGAGTGCGACGATCTGATCAACAGCACCCGCGACCTGCTGTCTGACCTTGTCGGCCGCGCGGTTGGTGAGGAAGAAAATGACCGCATCAACGCCAGCTGGAACCGCGCCTGCGCCGCCGCTGACCTGCGTCGGGGGGCCTGAGCCATGGGCGCGTGGAAAGACATGCTGATTGATATGGACAACGCTATGCTTGAGCAGCAGGCCGCAGATGATTGGAACCGCTACGAGATGGAACGGGACGAGGCGATTGAACGCCGCAGGGAAATCATGCAGCGGGCCTGGAAGCTGCACCGCGCCGGCATGAAGCTGGCCAAGTTCTTCCCCGAGATTGGACAGATCAACCTTGAGTTGGCTGCCCAATACCGCGCAGAAGCCCGCGAGATCCGGAGGGATTGGCGGTGAGACTGCTTGAGATAATTGCCGGCGGCCTCCTGATGGGGGCCGTAATCCTGCTGATCCTGTTCGCGGATCTAATCATATGATCCGGCAGATTGGACAATTCTGGTTCATCACGAAGGCGCCAAGGGGCGCCTTCTACGGCTACCCCTGGCCCACCCGCCAGGATGCCCAGGAAGCCCTAACAGCGGTCATGGAGGCCCATCATGCAGATTGAAGCACAACCCACCACCAGCACCACGGCAGAGGCCGCCCAGGCCAAGGCAGAGGCAAGGCTGCTGCTGGCCGAGAATGGGCTGCTGCGGCAGGCCTTGGTGCATGCCCGGCAGTGCATTGATGCCGACGATGTGATTGGCGCGCATGCTATCATCACGGCGGCGCTGGGAGAAAAAGAATGAGCGACATCGCAGATAAAATCTACGCAGCCACCGGACTTACGCTCGGCGCAGAGGCGGCGGCTGCGATTGGGCGGCTGATCCAAGCCGAGAACGAAAAGCTGCTGGCGGCGTTGCAATGGCTGCTGAATGATTTGGAAGATTACCCGGCAAGCGCCAGACCTATAGCAGCCTATGACAATGCCCGCGCGGCGCTGGGAGAAAAGGAATGAGCGACGAAATGGACAACAACATCAGCCACCCAGGCCAGCCCACGCATGACTGTGGCAAACCAATCGCGCCTCCTCAAACCACCGAAATTGAGAGGCTGCGCGCTGCTGTGCAGGATTTGGCGAAGCATGTCTGGCGCGGCGATTGGGATAAGCTGAAGCCGGAAACACGCGAGTTGTTGGGAGAAAAGGAATGAGCGAAGTAAAAAAGCGTGGCCGCAAACCACTACCTAAAGAACAATTGGCTATAACGCACCGGAAAAATGTCAGCCTTGATGCGGAGGCTCAACAAGCTCTAAGCGCCGTCAGCAAAAAACTAGAGCGGGAGTTAGGGTTTAAGCCGACATTAACACAGACCGTGTTGTGGCTAACCCGCGCGGCGTTGGGAGAAAAGTAATGAGCGACCTCCAGATCGTCATTGGCCGCGATTACACAAGAGAGCTTTGGATGGCCGCAATCATGCGCGGCAATAATGTTATGACTGTTGGCTATGAACCCACGAAAGAAGAAGCCATGGAGTGGGCGCGCAAGGCCGTGCAAGCCCGAGGCTGGGAAGGCGATAACAGAGATCCGCCCGATATTTTTGAAAGAGCGTGGCAGGAAGACAAATGATCGACCTAATCTTGATGATCATCTACAACGTGGTAAAGAGCCTATGAGCAAGGCCGCTTACTTCAACAGAAAGTTGACGGATGAGCAGGTGGATGAAATCCGCAAAAGCGCAGAGCTAAGCCACGAGCTAGCCAAGCGTTTTGATGTCTCGGCCCGCACCATCAGATCAATCAGAAACCGGCAGGTCTACAGAGTGCCGGCGCCACCAGAAGCACCCGGCAAACAAGCCGGGCTGCACGTCGCCCCAAAGCCCATGCTGCGCCCCAGGCCATGCATGTGCTGCCGGAAGGATTTCGATTCGGAAGGCAACCACAACAGATTGTGCTGCGACTGCAAAAGCAAGCGCAGCATCAACCCCTACGAAGTCATAACAGGCGTCAGCAGACGCGTAGACAGGAGATAACAATGTATAATCCAGACAAAGCAATGGTCATGTTTGACCAACTTAGCGCAGCCGGGAAGCACGGTACCTTGAGCCTTAAAATCCTTTTGCACACTTACATTGAGGAGCGTGAGCCCCTGATCAGCGAGACAGCTAAGGCGCTGAAGGTGTCGGCGCCGGCAATCTCTCGCACCGTAGACAAATTGGAAGAGAAGGGCCTCCTGCGGCGCGTGCGCGAGCAGAAAGGCGACAAGCGCGAGGTCCAAATTTTTATCACCCCCAAGGGAATGGCATTCCTTAACAAGATGCTCGTTGCTTAATGCCGCGGGCAAAAAATGATCTTTATGCACGCGCGTTGGGAGTATCCCTTCGCGCGGCGCGTAAATACCGCAACTGGTCAATGACTGAACTGGCCAGGAAGGTGAACGTATCTCGATCAGCAGTGGCATCCTGGGAGGGCGGCCGGGGATCACCCAGCTGGGCCCATCTCGTCACATTCGCCACCGTCTGCAACGTTAAACTCTCCAGCCTAATCATCTCAGTCGAGAAGGCCGCCGCCATGATGGAAAGTCAAAATGATCCAACAGCTGAACCCGCCCCTGCCACTGATCACGCCCAGAGGAAAAGCCTGGGCGCATCTCGTGATTGACTACGGGCCAGAAGCAGATCTTCTCTGGGTCTGCTTTCAGGACGACACCCGCGAATGCTGGACCTACCGGAACAGCGACATCAGGATCCAACCAAACGAAACGATAGGCCGCAAATGACACAGAAATACGCGCCAGCTTGCATCTGGCATATTCGCATCGGCAACCTGTTCATTGCCCCGTCCACCCACATGGAGCCCGGCAAATTCTATATTGGGCGGGTGGACAAAGAAGAGGGCGGCGAGTTTGATGCCGCCGCCCTAGCCCCGATCCTGGCAAAATTCTACCAGGACAATCTGCCCTAATTACTGAGGTTGGCGCCTTGATAGGTCTTCCAAAATACGCACCGCTGCAGCAACCTCACGCGGGTCAGAAGACCGCAGCAGGCCATTGATGCGCGTTGCGTAACGATCATCAATCTCGCCATTCCTTATGGCCTGGGCCACAAGGTTGGTCAGGGAACGGTCCCAATTAACAATACCGGATCCCTGGCCACCACGTTCATTGGCCTTGTGAAACAGCTGCGCTTCGCGGTTCAAGGCCGATACAAACAAATCTGACCGCGCTGGGCTTTCAAAAATGCCTTCCACCCTGGTCCGCATGGCAGGGGAGTTAATCAAGCGTTGCACGTCAGGCAGCTTGGCTTCCGGGTTCATGATGAAGCTATAGATGTTCTGCACATCACTCTGCGGGTTCTGCGGTTGCGCGCTTTCTTCGTCAAACAATTCGCGCCCAGCAGGGCCGGCAAGCCAAGCCTGGAGTTTCTTGATGCCCTGATCTTGCAAGCGCGGATTGGTCGTCTGGCGCATGAGGTCAGCAAACAACTCGGGGTCTGTAATTGAGCGAGTGATCAGTTTTTCTGCGCGGTCACCCGTCAATGACCGAATCCAATCACGGGCTCTGGCAGACCCCATAGAAGCCGCCTGCAGGCTGCCGGCCATGCCATTCCCACCCATGGCGGCACCAATTCGCGCGCCAGCGACACGGCCCAGATAGTCAAGGATTTTGCTGGGCGTGTCATCAACAACACCACCGACAGAAGGCAGCTGCCCTCTGGTACGCTCAAGCGCCATAAACTCATTGGCAATTTGATCCAGCCGCTTCATTTCGTCTGGATTGAAAACAGCCTCATAGGCAGCGCGTTGCTGGGGGTTCCTTAGATTGTCAAGAATGACACTGCCCCTGAAAACTTCACCTTCCGGCGTTGGGGTGCGCGCTTGGGCAAGCAGGTCACTAACAAACGCACCGCGAAGGCCGCTCAGCGCCTTGCCAGACGTATCGCGGTCAGCAGACCGCCGGAGAGACACGGCAACCTCAGCCGGGTTCTCTGCCTTGAAAATCCGCGCGACAGCATCAGCCGGATCACCACCCAAGAAACGACCCATTGGGCTTTCAGAAGGCGACAACACCTCGCGGCCAATTACCGTCTGCACTTTCGCCAGATCATCGGCACGCTTCTGGGCGGCCAGGGCATCATCCAGATACTTACGCACATCAGGATACTGATTGAGCAAAGCCTCGTTCTGCCGCATCCAAGATGTGGCCGCTTCTGGCTTTATACGCCCCTCAGAGGTCACCACACGATCACGCAGGGTGCGCGTTAGATAATCCTGCACGGCCTCCCTGGTGGGCGCGCTGTCGCCCGTGGCGGCCATTAGGCTGCGCTCAGCAACACCACCCTTGACGCCGCCGGGGCCGATAAGGCGGGTGAGCGTCATTTCGGCTGGGATAGAAGGGGCGCCGCTTGTGGTGTCCGTAAGAAGGCTGGCTGGCCCTTCACGGAAGGTCTGGTTTATCTTGCGCGAGAAGTCGCGAGCAACAGCGTAGGGGCCGCTCACATCCGGCAGGCTGTTCATCGTGTCCAGCGTTGCGTCGGCCAATTCACGCGCAAGCCGGGCTTGATTACGATCACCGGCATCGCGGGCCTTGCGTTCAATCGCCAGCAATTCGCCTCGGAAGCCCTGAAGCTCTGCCGGCGTTTCCATACCCCTCAGGCCGCGATTGCCTTGCTTGTCAGCCTGCAGGAACCGGCGGGCATAGTCTGGGATGTCCTGTTGTTGCGTGCGCGGGGTGTTGGCAACCAACTCATCAAACCGAGAAAACAGCGGTGCCGTATCAATCTCCACATCCGCTGGAAGACTGCGCCACAGCTCATTTTCTTGGCGCCGCGCAGCGTCATAGGCTTTGTCAAATTCCTGCCGAACAACCCGCGACGCATCTTCCCTTGACGTGCCAGGATCTAGCGTTGCTACCCGTTCTTGGGCGCGATTGCGCGCTTGGGAAACAACTGCTTCCAAGGCATTGTCCAGCCGATCACGCCGCGCCGTGAAGAATGCTCTGGCTTGGGCAGGATCCCCGCCAAGCTTTGCGGTTTCCTCTAGCAGCGTGGTTTGGGCGGCAGCAGCCCGATCAATAAGGGTTTTTGCCATGGCGGGATCTTTGTCCGCCACAGCCTTTTCCAAAGCCAACAGGCGCACATCCTGGGTGCGCTGTGCTGGCGTCAATTCACTGATGGATGGCCCCTCTGCTGCCCTTGCGGCAACATCCGGCTCAGCGACTAGGCTGCCCAACCTGCGGCCAGCACGCACCTCTGCGCCAGCTTCCGTAAATGGCGTTAAGCTGGCGCGAGCGCCGCGATACATCATCCCTGTCGGACCGTATTTGGCAAGCATCGCAGCCAAGCTTGGCGTGAGGCCGCCGGCCAATTCACCGTAAGTGCCAGCCACTTCTGAGCCAGGATAAGCTTGCTCGGCCATATAACGGCCAGCGCCAGCGCCGGTGCCAGAAGCCATTTCGCCGGCCAAGGTAGCTAGTGGCGCCCGCACAGGAGCATCTGCAACTTGCCCAGCAATTCGTGATGGCAATGACGCTGGTGCGGCAGGAATTGAAACTGCGGCTTCCTGTCCACCAATTCTGGACATGACTGACCTAGCGGTAGGAGCAAGCGCCCTTGCTGCACCATACCCTGGGATCAACATCCCTGCAGTTTCGCCTACACTTCGGCCAATATATTCTGGGCCGGTTTCAGCTTGCTGTCCCACCTCTGGCACCATAGGCTCGCCAATAGCTCGCCCATATTTAGCCAAAAGCGCTTCAATACTTGCAGAGCCGCCAACAGGCGCCTCACTAACTGTGGCTGGCCTTGCGCCAGCAGCCGAAGCTGCTCGACCTACACCAAACGGCAAATACTTTGGGTCCATTCCCAAAACAGCATTTGCAATATCAACCGGGGCACCAAGGATTGATGCCGCGCCGCGGTAGAGAAATGGCAGGAACCCGCCGCCACGACCAGTTTCTTCCTCGGGGGAATGGGTATTTTCTGCCGCTCGCGCTCTGGCCGCAGAAAGTGCTAGGGCGCGTTGTTGTTCAACGGTCAATTCTGCCACAGCGCACGCTCCTCAGGTGTTAAAAACCGCCACTCGCTTTCACTTACTCCA
>Ga0315901_10002237_pt1 | contig 26975 bp, 26 predicted proteins | sample LakEriMetagenome_10_FD_203761 | JGI IMG/M metagenome (GOLD analysis project Ga0315901, IMG submission 203761) | Freshwater fungal communities from buoy surface, Lake Erie, Ohio, United States - Buoy 2 MA116 | ecosystem: Environmental > Aquatic > Freshwater > Lake | place: USA: Lake Erie, Ohio...
ATGTCTTTCTAGGAGTTCAGTTCGCGGCGAAGCGTCGCGATGCCGGTCTCGATTTCGGAAACCGTGCGCTCGAGGGCGCGCAGCTTGATTTTTTCCTGGACAACTTCAGCCTGAAGCGAGGCCTCGGCCGATCTCCAGATGGAGTCTTCGTCCTGGTTCTTCTCTTCGGCCGTGCGAGCTTCGTTGAGGCGCATTTGCGCTTCCTGGAAGTTGGCAGGTGCCGCGGCCGAAGCGTCGGCAGTATTCAGAGCCTTGATCTGGGATTCGACCCGGATGAGATTGTCACGGGCCTCGTCAGCGAAAGCTGCGGGTGCGGCGAGCAGCAGCGTGCTCATGACTGCCGCAAGAAATATCTTGTTCATGTGAAGTCTCCGTCAGCCGCGCCGGAACGGTCAGCGGCGTCACAGGCCAAAACGTGCCCGTGCCCGAAAGGTTCCGGGAATCTTCCGCTTTCGTCTGCCAGATGCGCCTAAGGGTTTCCCGAAGCTAATCAGGATCAGCATTTTCTATACTTTCAGGGGTGCCGTTCAGACCCCGGACTCTCCGGCGATTGTAGCGGCAGGCGGGACGCTTCGGCGTTCTGGCGCAGAGCTGAAGGATACATTCCCCATGAGCGCACTTGATCTCGCTGCCCGGCCGATGATGAAACCTGCAATCGCATGGCCGCCCCGCGTGCAGCCCCGTTCGACGGCTTTGCCGTTCCCGCCAATGGAATTCCGCGTCCTTGCGCCAGTTCCATCGAACCCTCCGAAAGCGGAGCATTTTGGTGAAGAACTGACACGCGCGATGTCGCAGCTTCGCCGTTATGCCCTCTGGTTGGCCAAGAGCCCGGCGCTGGCTGACGATCTCATGCAGGATGCACTGCTGAATGCCTGGCGTGCGCAAGACAGGTTCGAACCCGGTACAAACCTCAAGGCCTGGTGCCGGGCGATCCTGCGCAATGTGCACGTCTCCTACATGCGCCGCAGCTGGCGGACCCTGCCGCTGCCGGAAGAGGCCATGGATGCCATCCCGGCGACCGGAAATGACAGCAGCATCGCGCTCGACCTGCTCGCCGTGCGCAACGGTATCCGCCTTCTGCCCACCGAACAGCGCGAGGCGCTGCTGCTCGTCGGCGCCGGCGGGATGAGTTATCAGCAGGCCGCCGAGACCTGCGGATGCGCTGTCGGAACGATGAAGAGCCGCGTGTCGCGGGCGCGGGCCCGCTTGACCCAGCTGATGGGCGCCAACGAGGCCGGTTACAATTCCGACAGCCACCTGCGCGCAGGCGACGCGCTGAACGATCTCATCCATCAGGCGGCCAGTATTCGCTCGCGCAATGCCGCAAACGTAGCGCCGCTGCGCGCCGTACATTCCGAGTCTCAGCGCACCCGGCTCGCGGTGGTATCAGAAAGCTGACCGGTAGATCATCCTGACCCCGGCACGACATCCTCCCGGAGTAAGAAAATGTCCAACGACACCTTCACTGATTCAATCGCGAAAGCCGGCAAGAAAACCGGCGCAGCCGCAGCCGAAATGTATCACGATTCCGGCGTTGCCGCACGCCGCACGGCAACGGATCTCAGCGCGCTTGCCGATGCCGTCAGCGCCGACACCCGGCACGGCGTCTCCCAGCTCACGCGCGCCGTCGAGAACGAGTCCTCCAAGGTTCTCGGCTATGTGCGCGAGTCGATCCAGACACGCCCCAACCTCACGATCGGCCTTGCCGCTTCGCTCGGCATTGTCATCGGCATGATGCTGACATCGCGCCGCTAAGCATGTTCGATCAGGTGATCCGAAAATCAGAATCCGCTTTGGCGCGGGTCGTGCTGACGATCGTCCTGGGTGCAATTGCGATGCTCGGCCTCGTATGGCTGAGCATCGCGCTCGCGGGCTGGTATGCTTCCATGATGGGCCCGTCACTGGCTGCGGCCATGACCGGCGTGACTATCCTTGCAGTCGCCGGCATTGCCTTCGCTCTGGCGGATGCATCGGCCAGTGCTTCGCGGGCACGCGCCAAAGCGGCGACGCCTGCGCCGCGCAAGACTGATGACGTCGTCTCCCGCGCAACCTCGATTGCCGAACGGATGGCGCCGGACACGCCCATGGTCGCTGTGGCGGTTGCCCTGGCGGCGGGCATCGCCTCGGTCAGCCTGCCGGACGAGATGAGCCCGTTCCTCAACAAGATTCTCGACGATGTCGAAAATGCCCCCGGCGCATCCGCCGGGAGATGATGGGTGTAGATCAAGGATAGGGGCAGTACGGATGAAGTCAGGACAAGCGATCGTGCGGGAAGGGCGAATGGCGTTGTTGCGTGTCCCCATGCACCTGACCGCCTGCATCGAACCAGGCCCGGACCGACCGGCAGGAGCCAGGCCGCACGACCTGCTCATGGACTATCTCCTCGGACAGAATGCCTCGAAGCTTCCCGTCGCGCTGCGCGCGCCGATCGAGCTATCCGGGGATGACGAATGGCAACTCACGGAGAAGGCCGCGCCGGTGCGGTTTGACTTTCCGGCCGGCGCATCGATTGGCCACTATCCTCAGCCGACGGACGACCGGGTTCGTCTCCAGACGGTTCCGGAAGCCTGTTCGGGCACGATCTGGTTTGCGGGCGAGCCGTCGCAGCTGAGGGTCGAGCAGCAGGCGAACCGGCTGCGCGGCTTCATCGAGAGCAAGGGCTTCTGCGAGCTGTCGTCGCCGGGTGACAAGGGCTTGAGGACCGAACCCTTCGGCCCGTTCGCGGCGTTTACCCGGCTTTCCATCCCGGTCTCGAATTGGCGTCCGCGCGGCGGGGTCGGACCCCGGCGCACTGCGTTTCGCAAGCTGGACGGCCAGCGCGCGCAGGCCCCTATGACGCCCTGACCGCCAGGCGAACGAGCGCGGGCAGGGATTTGCATCCCGACTTCTGCATCACGGACGCACGGTGGCTTTCGACCGTTCGCTGACTGATTCCAAGATCGGCGGCGATGTTCTTGTTCGGCTCGCCGCGCAGGATGCGTTCCATCACTTCGCGCTCGCGGGCCGTGAGTTTTGCCAGTCTGAGTGCGGCGTCCGTGTGTTCTGCCTGAAGCGTTGCAGCGTCGCGGCCAATTTCCAGTGCGCGGTCTATGGATACCCGGAGCACCGCCATTTCGATCGGCTTCTCGATGAAATCCAATGCGCCAGCCTTCATCGCCTGCACGGCCATGCGCACATCGCTATTGCCTGTGATCATGATCGCGGCAATCGGGGAGTTTGTCTTCGGCAGTGCATCGAGCACTTCAAACCCGCTGATACCGCCCAGATATGCATCAATCAGCACACAGACGGGAGTCGGGGACAGGGCGAGTACCGGAAGCGCCTTGAGAAAGCTCTCGCCAGAAGGGTAGCAGGCCGCTGTAGTCCCATCCTGCGCCAGAAGTTTCGACAGCGAATTGCAGAAGTTCAGGTCGTCGTCCACAATGATGACCTGAGCAGATTCAGCAGCCGGCCCGGCCGCCTCGTCTTCGTCGGAAACGATCGGTGCGGTGCGGCCCCGGGCTGCGGCGAGCACTGTCTCGATCTGGGCTTCGAGTGCTTCCCGGCTCACCGGCTTGGTCAACTGGACGAACCCTTCCTTTGCGATAAGGTCGCGTGTGGCAGCTGAAATGTCGCCCGTCAGGATGATCACCGGAAGGGACGGATTGCCCTGCTTCCGAAGCTGGTTGGCCAGCTCGATGCCGGTTGTTCCGCCGGAAAGATTATAGTCCGCAATCAGCAGTTCGGGCCCGGGGCCTGGTCCGCTCGCCAGCGTCAGAGCGGCTTCAACCGTTCCCGCAGAGGCGACCGTGTGGCCGGAACGCGTCAGCAGCAATTGCATCAGGCGCCGGAGGTCGCCTTCGTCTTCTGCGATCAGTATACGGCCGGTCTGTACTGCAGTCGCAGCCGGGACCTGGTCCACTTTCGCCTCATGCTCGATTTCAAGTGCGTTCTGAGAAGGTCCGGCGATGTTCACCTCGATCGAGAATACCGAGCCGCCGCCGGGAGACGAGCGGACATGCAAACGGTGGCCAAGAAGGTCGGCCAGGCGCTGTACGATGGACAGGCCGAGGCCTAGCCCGTCGGAAGCAATCCGCCCGCCGCTGGTGACCTTGTGATACTCGCCAAAAACATTGCGCAGGTCGGCTTCGGAGATGCCGATACCGGTGTCCCAGATCTCGATCCGCAGCTTGTCCTTGTTGCGCCGGCAACCGATGAGGATGCGGCCGGTATCGGTATAGCGGATCGCATTGCTCAGAAGGTTGCGCATCATCTGCTCGAGCAGGCGCCGGTCCGTGCGGACGATTGCGTTGCAGGCTGAAAGCTTCAAGCCAAGCGATTTCGCCTGCGCGTGATATTGAAACTCCGTATAAAGACTGGTCATCACTTCTGAGACCGGAATGTCTTCAAACTGGTAGGTGATGACACCTGCCTCGATCTGATTGATGTCCAGCATTGTATTCAGCATGCCGGACATGGCATTCGTCGCCTGTTCCATCTGGCGGACCAATTGCACCACGCTGTCACTCTTGGATTCCTGGGCAATCAGGTCGTGCACCAGGGTCAGGGTCTGCAGTGGCTGGCGAAGGTCATGGCTGGCCGATGCAAGGAACCGGGTTTTCGTGATGACGGCGAGTTCGGCCTGCCTGATCTTGGACTTGAGGGTTTCGGTGGCGCGGTGCTGTTCCTGGAAATCGACATAGGTGATGACGACGCCTTCGACTTCGTTTGCGTGCGTCCGGTAAGGCAGGATGCGCCGCAGGAACCAGACTCCAGCCGGTGTCTCGATCTCGCGTTCTACGGGGATTGAAGTTTCGAGAACACCCTCGGCATCGTCGAGAAGATGCTTGTCGATCGCAAGAGATCTGAGATCTGCCAGTGGCCGTCCGACATCCGTCGCGATGACGCCGAACACGGTCTTCGTCGCTGGCGTGAAAAAGCGGATGCGCAGTTTCGGATCGAGGAACACTGTGGCGACATTGGTGCTGAAGAGCACATTGGTCAGGTCGTTCGACGTCGTGCGCTGCTGTTCGAGCGATTCCTGAAGCTGGCTGTTGAGCACCATCAACTCTTCATTCAGAGATTGCAGCTCTTCCTTGGAGGTGACCAGCTCTTCATTCGTAGACTGATATTCTTCGTTGAGCCGAAGGGACTCGCGCCGCGTTTTGCGTTCGACTTCAAGCGCCCGCTCAAGCCTGCGCCCGATGTGTTCGAGTTCGAGCCGCAAGCCGGCGATCTCGCTCAGCTGCAGCGCAACAATCTTGTTGTCGGGTCCGGTTGCCGTGCCTTCAGGGCCTGCTTGAGCGGGCTGCTTCCGGAACGTGACGAGGACCAGTTCCTCGGCGTCGTCAGGGGCATAACGCACTTCGGTGACGAAAGCCTCCATCTCGCCGGAAGCCAGCGTGTTGCGGCCAGCAAGCTCGATCAAGGGCCGGTCGCTCCCGGCAGCGGCGAGCGCATCGCGAAGGCTCGCGCGATGGGAAACCGGCACCATGGGAATGATGTCGAGCGAAGCTGATCCCCTCGGTAATTCCAGAAACTCGTCGATGGGCCCCGCAAAGTGAAGGCAGTTGCCTTGCCGCGTCACCAGCACCGCGGCGGGCGTGTAGTGCTGCGCCACCATGCGGCGGCAGACTTCACCGAAACGGTCTTCCGGTACGGCTTCGAGGTCCAGCAGGAATCGCGGCGTATCAACATCCGCGGCGCTGCCGGGCATGACGGTGATGCTGCCAGGCAGTCCCGATCCGAGCCGCCTGAATATGCGCGCGGATTTTGAGACGACCTCGAATTTCCGGTCGATGTCGCCGGCGGTTTCTGAGGTTCCCAAAAGAAGGATGCCGCCCGGGTTCAGCGCGAACTGGAAATGCGCCATCGATTTGGCCTGCGCTTCCGGTCCGAGATAGATCAGCACATTGCGGCAGGAGACGAAATCCAGGCGCGCGAAGGGTGGATCACTGAGCAGGTTCTGCACCGTGAACACGGCCTGGGTTCGCAGGCTGTCGCAAACCTTGTAGCCCAGCTCATCCTTCGTGAAGTACCGTTCCAGCCGCGCCGACGAGACATCGGCGGAAATCGAACTCGGGTACCAGGCTTTCCGCGCGATTTCGACCGCCTGCGCGTCGATGTCGGAGGCGAGGATCTGCAGGCGCAGATTGCGCCCATCGGCTTCGATTGCTTCGCGCAGCAGGATGCCGAGGGACCAGACTTCCTCGCCGGAACTGCATCCGGCCACCCAGATCCGGAACGGACGGTCCGCACGGTGGGCGCTGATCAGGCGCGGCAACACATCGTGTTCGAGGAAGCCGAAGACTTCCGGGTCGCGGAAGAAGCGGGTGACGTGGATCAGCAGGTCGGCGGCCAGCGCCTCGCATTCCTCGGGGCTGCGCGAGAGCAGGTTGATATAGTCATCGATGTGGCGGGACGTGGCCGAGGCGAGCGACATGCGCCGCGTGATGCGCCGGATCAGTGTGCCGCTCTTGTATTGGGAGAAGTCAGTCCCTGTGTGTTCCACCAGCAGCCGGGTGATCACCGGCAACCAGTCCGGCGCCGTCGTCTGGCTGGATGTCGCACGCTGCGCCGTGCGGCCGGCGGAACTGCCGTTCCATTTCATCAGGGCAGCGGGAATGTCGGCTGCCAGCAGCACCTTGTCGACATCGCCGGTCCGAATAGAACTTTGCGGCATGCCGTCGGAATCGGATTCGGAAGGATCCTGGGCCACGACGAAGCCTCCTGCCTGCTTGATGGAATGCAGCCCTTTGCTGCCGTCGGTGCCGGTTCCTGAAAGCACAACACACATGGCGCGCGACTTGCGCGCCTTCGCTAGGCTTTCGAGAAAGAAGTCGAAGGGTTGGCGTTCACGGCGTCCCGTCAGCCTGTCGCTTACGAGGAGCATGTTTCCCGTCAGCGAAACGTCCTGACCCGGAGCATTGATGTAGACGCAATTGCGCTCGATCTGCATCTTGTGGTCGATCTGGCGCACTTTCATGTGCGTCCGCGCGCCGAGGATCGAGGCCATCAGGCTTTCATGATCGGGCGACAGGTGCTGGATGAGGACAAAGGCCATGCCCGCTTTCGGCGGCACGGCTTCGAGCAGCTGTATGAAGGCCTGCAGCCCGCCGGCGGACGCGCCGATGCCGACGACCGGAATCGCTGCGCCGTCTCCTTCGGAGCGGGCTTTCGGGACCGGGTTGTCAGAATTGGTCATTAGCTGCGCCTCAAACGCATCAGCTTGGATTTGGTTCATAACACATTTTTCCAGGAGCGCGCGGAAAATCCGGACGCAGATCAACCTCTGGCGATCGGTAGAATCCGAGCCTGCCAAGCGTAATCCGGCGCAGTTAGCCTTGGTGCCAGAGATGCGGTAGGCCGCAACAGGAGTGATGCGATGACAATTTTCCGACATGCCATACTGGCCGCCATGATCGGCGGTGCTGCGATCACCACCGCCTGCGCAACCGCCCCGCCCAGTGCGGCCACGGCCGCCAATATCGACGCGATGAGCACGTCCGCGCTCGATTCGCTGACCCGCGACAACGCCGCCGCCAGGGCGATTTCAGACCGCTCGCGTGCCGTCCTGATCTTTCCGTCGATTGTGAAAGCCGGCCTCGTATTCGGCGGCGCTTATGGTGAAGGCCAGATGCGGCGCGGCTCGGATGTTGTCGGATATTACAATTCCTTCACCGGCTCGTGGGGCCTTCAGGCCGGCGCGCAATCCTATGGCTACGCAGTTTTCCTTATGAACGAGGAAGCTGAAGACTATGTGACCAGTTCCGACGGCTGGGAAATCGGCGTCGGCCCGACGGTCGTCGTGGTGGACCAGGGCGTTGCCGAGAACATTTCGTCCTCAACGCTGCAGGAAGATGCCTATGCCTTCATCTTCGACCAGAAGGGCCTGATGGCCGGGGTCAGCATCGAGGGCACCAAGATCACGAAGGTCCAGTAAGCGGACCTTCTGCCGGAAGGGGAATGCATGCAGGCCGATTGCCGGGCAGCTGATCCTGCCCACCCAGGCAATCGGCCGGTGTCCCGCCCGAGCTTCCAAACGGCTTAACGCCGATCTGTAAACGGAACATGAGGAGGGCTGAACAATGCTCTGGACCATCGCCATCATCCTGGTCGTCCTGTGGGTTCTCGGGCTCGTGAGCTCCTACACCATCGGGGGCTTCATACACATTCTGATTGTCGTGGCGATTGTCATCGTCCTTGTGCAGGTGATCCAGGGAAGGCGATAGCGATCGCCCCCGCTGCCTCACCTGAATGACCAGACGGAGACCTACCATTCCTGCGGGGGAAGATGGGTATGCTGACGAATTCCGGAATGCCTGATCCCGGCTTCACGAAGCCGCCGAGAGAGTCGCTCATGCCTTTCAGCGCAGACGCGCTGGAGGTAACGCAGCGCCGCTTCGAGGCTCAATCCGAACTCATGCTTCTGGGTAGGCCGGTCAGTTCGGTCTTGTTCCTTCAGGAGGGCTGGGCAATCGCCTGTCGCTCCCTGAGATCCGGTTGCCGGCAGGTCACCTCCGTCTTTGTCGCCGGCGACCTTGTCGGCTTTCCTCCCATACGGCGCGGCGACATGTTCCGGTCGGAAATCTCCGTATATGCCGCAACGGAGTTGAGGGTTGCCGAGATCCGGCTGGACACATTTCAGCAGGCCATGGCGCTTGAGCCTGTACTGTCACAACAAATGCTGAACCACGAGATACGCCTTTCGGCCATGTTGCAGGAGCGGCTGGTCAGTCTCGGCCGGCGCAGTGCGCAGGGCCGGACGGCTCATTTCTTCCTGGAGCTGGCGGTGCGCGTCAGCCAGCCAGACGGACCGCCCCCAGACCGGTATGCCTGTCCGCTGTCGCAATACATCGTGTCGGATGCACTCGGACTTTCGGCGGAGCATCTGAACCGGGTGCTGCGCCAGCTCCGCCTTGCGCAGCTGCTTCAGGTGCGCGGTGGCCGGGTGGATATCCTTAACCGCAAGGGTCTCGAGCGGCTGGCGGATTTCGATCCCGATTATCTGTATTCGGATTGATTCGAACCCAGGAAAAAAAGCGACGACCTCGGCGAAGGTGCCGGGGCCGTCGCTCAGTCAGCACTCAGTTCCCGGCCCATGCCGTGTGCGGGGAACACCAACCGGAATTGTCTGTGCAGGCGATTTGCCACTCAACGCGCCTGGAGGGGTGAGGTGCGCGGCAGGCGTCTGTACGGACTATCTGAGTGCCTTCATGGCCGCATCGAGTCTTCGGATGCATTCGGTTTCGTCGCCAAGTCTCCGCGCCTGTTCCGCGGAGAGGTAGCGGCGCATTGATACGGATTTCCTGGTGTCTGCAGGGGCTTCGTCGCAGGCCGATTTTACGAGGCGCATCCTGTCATCAAGGCTGGCCATGTGGCTGGCGCCGGAAAAACTGTCCATGTCGCGTCCCTCGTCCGGGTTCGGTCACTGTTCAGCTTTGAAGCTACAGCACAGCGGGACGTCTTCACGCTGACATGCGTCAGCCTGCGCAATAATTTTCCGGATGTTTCCTGCGAAGCAAAAGGAAGGGCAGGCGAGGCCCGGTGAGGGCGCGCCTGTTCGTCCGTTCACAGCCTATCAGCTTGGCCGCTTCTCGTCGCCTTCATGCCCGCCCCAGAACCGCTTGATGCGGCCGAGGAAGCCTTCGCTTTCGGGGTGACAGTCGGCGCCCGAGCATTCGCAGAACTGGCGGAGCAGTTCCTTCTGGCGGGCGGTGAGGTTTTGCGGGGTCTCGACAAACATCTCGACATAGAGATCGCCGGTCTGGCCGCCCTGGCGCACCGAGGGCATGCCTTTGCCGCGCAGGCGAAGCTTGCGTCCGGTTTGCGAGCCTTCGGGAATGGCAACGCGGGCGCGGCCGCCGTCAATCGTGGGGATCTCGATCTCGCCGCCGAGCGCCGCGGTCGCCATCGGCACAGGGGCGCGGCAATAGAGGTTCGGTCCGTCACGCTCGAAGATATCGTGGTCGACCACTTCGACGAAGATGTAGAGGTCGCCCTTGGGTCCGCCGCCGGTGCCGGGCTCGCCTTCACCCGTCAGGCGGATGCGCATGCCGCTCTCCACGCCGGACGGGATTTTCACCTGCAGCTTGCGCTCTTCCTTGACCTGTCCGGCGCCGCCGCAGGTCTTGCACGGCTTGCGGATGACGGTGCCGCGGCCCTGGCAGATATGGCAGGTGCGCTCCATCGTGAAGAAGCCCTGCTGGGCACGCACGCGGCCATGGCCGGCGCAGGTCTCGCAGGTTTCCGGCTTGGTGCCGGGGGCGCAGCCGGTGGCGTCGCACGGCTTGCAGGCAACCGCCTGCGGAACATGGATGGTTTCTTCCTTGCCGGCCCAGGCCTCGCCGAGGGTGATCTCGAGATCATAGCGCAGGTCGGCGCCGCGCTGCGGGCCGCCGCGTTTGCGGGCGCCGGCAGAGGCAAAGCCGCCGCCGAAGACCTGGCTGAACAGGTCCTGGAAAATGTCTTCGGGATTGACGCCCTGGCCGAAAGGACTGCCGCCGGGGCCGCCGCCGCCATTCTCGAAGGCAGCATGGCCGAACCGGTCATAGGCAGCGCGTTTCTGGGCATCCGAGAGGACGGCGTAGGCTTCGCCGACTTCCTTGAACTTCTCTTCGGCGCTTGCATCGCCCTGATTCTGGTCGGGGTGATACTTCATCGCCAGCTTGCGATAGGCGGACTTCAGCGCCTTCTCGTCGGCACCCCGCTCTACGCCGAGAACCTCATAATAGTCGCGCTTGCTCATGAAATGGCCGCCAACACCGGATTATTCGCCCTGAAGCGGGTGATTTGGGGCGTGTCGGTAGACACCGCAAGTGCCAACATTCAGGTGAGGCAGGCCGATCAGCTACCGCCGGGGGGGAATCTGGTAACCCCGTCCTCGATCACCGAGGCGCCGGAGCCGCCGATCTGCTTGACCGCGAGGCCCCGCTGCGAGGTGCCGTCCAGGCGGAAGCGGAAGAGGCCGTTAACGCCCATGAAACCTTCCGGATCGGTCACGCCGCCATGTTTGATGTTCTCTTCGGCGGCCAGCGTGATGGCGAGGGCAGCCGCGTCATAGGCGGCGGCGGCAAGGTCGGTCGGCGCGCGGCCATAGATGCGCTTGTAGGTATCGCGGAAGGTTTGGAGATTGTCGGGGTCGACCGTGGCGAACTGGGCGCCGGTGAGGGCCGGTTCGCGCCAGATCGAAGAATCATCCCAATAGCTGGTGCCGAGGAAGCGGGTCCGGCCGGGGTCAACGCCGTTGACAACCAGCAGCGGGGCCACGGCGAGCAGTTTCGTGCCGCGCTCCGGGATCAGCAGGCCGACCTGGCTGCGCTCGGCCTTGATCAGGCCGGCAATGCGGGCGACTTCGGTGCTGGCGCTCTTGCTCGGGTCGTAGAAGCCGGAGCCGAGGACGGTCCAGCCATTGTTGGCGGCTTCGGCGCGCATGGCGGCCTCGACCTGCTTGCCGTAGGCCGTGTCCGGACCAAGGAAGGCGAAGGTGCGCGTGCCGCGGCTGGCGGCATAGCCCATGATGCGAACGACTTCTTCTTCCGGCATGACCGAGGCGAGATAGGCGCCGCCGCCGGCGACCGTGCGGTCGTTCGAGAAGGCAACGACCGGGATCTGCTTGCGGCCGGCCGCGTCCTTCACGGGCGTGACTTCAGTGGCAAACAGCGGCCCCAGGATGATGTCAGCACCTTCCTTCAGCGCCTCGTCGGCGCGCGCTTCGGCAGTCGAGGACCGGCCGGCAGTGTCTTTGGGCATGATCAGGAAATCGCCGCCGCCATTCTCGAACATGGCAAGCTCGATACCGGCGAGCATGGCTTCGGCTTCGGCGCGGACCTGGGCATTGGGATGGGAGAAGGGCAGCAGCACGGCGGCGCGTTTCACGTCGCGGCCTTCCATGAAGCTGGGGGTCAGGCCACCATCGCCGCGAACGAAATCGCCGAGACCGGCATCGGTCGTCACGGCCGTGCCTTCGGGCAGGCGCTCGCCGGTGACGGGGTCAACCCGGGGCTGGCCGGAGCCGATCGATACAGGCGGACGGGTCGGCGCAGTGGCGCAGGCTGTTGCGAGCAACAGGGAAGCGAGTACGAGGCCAAGTCTCGGGCTTGGCGCCTTGAGGTTCCTGAGCGATGGTGAGCGCGATGTCATCTTCTGATCCTTCTGGCGCCGGTGCGATTCCCGACAGGCATGAGTCTATTGGGGCGCCGCGCGGCGGGCAACCGCCCGTGGCTGTAGCGGCAGGACTTTATGTTGTCTCCACACCGATCGGTAATCTGCGAGACATCACGCTGCGGGCGCTGGATGTGCTGGCGGGGGTAGAGGAAGTGCTGGCGGAAGACACGCGGGTGGCCTCGAAACTCTTGTCTGCCTATGGCGTTAAAGCCCGGCTCAGCCCTTACCATGACCATAATGGGGCGGAACGGCGGCCAGGCCTGCTGAAGCGGCTGGAAGAAGGCGGGCGGATCGCGCTGATCTCGGATGCCGGCACGCCGCTGGTCTCGGACCCCGGCTGGAAGCTGGTGCATGAGGCTCTGGAGCACGGGATCAAGGTGTTCCCGGTGCCGGGCGCCTCGGCCCTGCTGGCGGGGCTGGTGGCGAGCGGGTTGCCGAGCGACCGGTTCCTGTTTGCGGGTTTCCTGCCACCGAAATCCGGCGCGCGGCGCAGCGAGATCGAAAGCCTGAAGCAGGTTCCGGCAACGCTGGTCTTCTATGAGAGCGGGCCGAGGCTGGCCGAGTCGCTGGCTGACCTTGCCGCCGTGCTGGGCGACCGGGACGCGGCGGTGGCGCGGGAGCTGACCAAGCTGTTCGAGGAGACACGGCGGGACACGCTGGCGGAGCTTGCCGCGCACTATGACGAGGCGGGGCCGCCGCGCGGCGAGATCGTGCTGCTGGTCGGTCCGCCGAAGGAAGTGGCGGCGACGGCGGCAGATGTCGATGCGGCGCTGCGGGTGGCGCTGAACGAGATGCCGACCAAGGCGGCGGCCTCGTCGGTCGCCGAAGCGCTCGGCCTGCCCAAGCGCGACGTCTATCAGCGGGCCTTGCAGATAAAGTCAGGCGATGGGGCGCCGTGAAGAGGCGGAAGCGCGCGGCCGCAGGGCCGAGGCGCTCGCGGCCTGGTGGCTGCGGGCCAAGGGCTACACGATCCTTGCCCGGAGGGTGAAGCTGCATGCCGGGGAGATCGACCTCGTGGCGCGCAAGGGCGACGTGATCTGTTTCATCGAGGTGAAGGAACGCGCGACGCGCGAGGCGGCGCTCGGCTCTGTGACACCAACAGCCTGGCGGCGCATCGCTCGGGCGGCGGAACTGTGGATGGCGCAGCGGCCACGGTTCAATGCCTGCGGATGGCGCTACGACATCATCGCGATCGCACCGGGATATCTGCCCTCGCACATGCGCGATGCATGGCGGCCGGGGATGGCTTGAAGGTGTAGGCGATTGATCGGTTCGGGCGCCTTGCGGCAATGCTTGAAGGGGGGATGCAGGTAAGTCCCCTTCGCTGCATCCCCCAGGCTGGTGGGCGCAGGGGTCGCGCCCTCAGCCCTAGGCAAGAACTGCGTCCCGGCGCCCTGGTTTCAAGCGGGCTGCGACATCGACGCCCGCACGTTTTGCCGCACGGTGCCGGCCTATTGCGCCGGCGGGGTTTCCTGGATGGTGACCAGGTAGGCGAGTAGCACGTCCATGCCGAGGTCGCCGAAGACGAAGTCGGGCATGTCTTCATGGCCGACATGGATGCCGGCGCGGAAGTTTTCGGCGAGGGATTCGGGCGGATAGATCGACAGCACATAGCGCAGCGGCGGGGCGTCGGCGCGCACGTTCGGGCCCTTGTCGATGCCGTGGCAGTTCGAGCAGGTGTCGACGGCGATGACGCGGCCATCGGCGATCGAGTCGGCATCGGTCGGGATACCAAGCGCTGCGGCGTCGAAGAGCGGCGCGGCGGGGGCGGGCTCCGGAAGAGCGGGTTCGGCTACTGTGTCGGGCGCGACGGCGACTGAGGCGGGGGCATCCGCTGGCCGGTCGCAGGCCGGGATGAGGGCGAGGCCGAAAGCGGCGATGGCGAGCATGGCGGTACGCATGGCCAGGGTGACTCCTTTGAAAGCGCTCTCTTCGTAGCACGGATTCCGGCGGCCGGAGCCAAGTAATTGTCCGGAGTCAGCCGCCTTCACGCTGCCGTAATCTTCTTACAGTTAGGCTCGTGCTTTCACGGCAGGTTCAGCCTGACCCCCAGAAAAGCCCGGCAGCCATGACAAACCAGTTTCCGACCCCGCCTCAGCTTCCCCGGATCGTTCGCATCCCGGCGCCCGCTTTTCTCCAGCGGCAAAGCCCGGCGCTGCGCTACCTGATCCTGGCTGTGGTGGGCATCCTGCTGGCCGGGGGCCTGTGGGCGGGATGGAAATGGCACAGCCTGCACAACGGCATGCCGAAACTGCCGGCCGACATTGCCGAGCTTTGGGACGCCAACCGCGAGCCGGCGATCGAGTTTGTGGATGCCAGCGGCAAGACACTGGCCGTGAAGGGCCCGCGCTACGGCCGGGCGATTTCGGTGGCGGACCTGCCGCGGCATGTGCCGCAGGCCTTCATCGCGGCGGAGGACAAGCGTTTCTACCAGCATGACGGCGCCGACGAGGCAGCGATCATGCGGGCGGCGGCGGCCAATACGGTGGCGGGCGAGACCGTGTCCGGCGCCTCGACGATTACCCAGCAGGTCGTCAAGAACCTCGTCCTCGACTCCCGCCAGACGATGCAGCGCAAGGCGCAGGAAATCACGCTGGCCCGGCAGCTCGAAAAGCGGATGACGAAGGACGAGATCCTGTCGCTTTATCTGAACCGGATCTATTTCGGCTCGGGCCTGTACGGCATCGACGCGGCCTCGCGCTATTACTTCGGCAAGGCGCCGGACAAGATCACGATTGCCGAGGCCGCGCTGCTGGCGGCGCTGCCCAAGGCGCCGTCGAAGCTGAACCTGCGCGACAACCTGGGCGGGGCGAAAGAGCGCCAGGCCTATGTGCTGCGCGAGATGCGCTCCGAGCGCTTCATCACCAAACAGGAAGAGACCGCCGCGCTGGCGGCCGAAATCAATATCATCACGCCGCCGGTCTATGATGCCGAGCTTGGCTTCGTGCTGGATGCGGCGGCGGAAAAGCTGACGACGCTGCTCCCGCGTGTGCCGGGCGACGCGGTCGTGACGCTGACGATTGATCCGAAGATCCAGACGCGCGTGCAGACGCTCGTCAGTGAGCGGATGAAAGCGGATGGCGAGCGGCTTGGCGCGTCGCAGGCCTCTGCGCTGGTGCTCGGCAAGGATGGCCGCGTGGTGGCGATGGTGGGCGGCATAAATTTCAAGAGCTCGCCCTTCAACCGCGTGACGCAGGCAAAGCGCCAGCCGGGCTCAAGCTTCAAGCCATTTGTCTATGCCCTCGCGCTGGAAGACGGCTATTCCCCGTATGACGTGTTCAATGACCGGCCGATCAGCATCGGCAAGTGGAAGCCGTCAAACTATAACGGCGAGTATATCGGTCCGATGACACTGAGCGAAGCGCTGACGCGCTCGACGAACACTGTGGCGGCAGAGCTTGGAAATGAGGCTAACCCTGAGCGCGTGGTCGAGCTTGCCAAGCGGTTTGGCATCACGAGCGAGTTGAAGCCTTATCCTTCGCTCTCGCTCGGCAGCCAGGAAGTGACGCTGTGGGAACTGACGGGCGCCTATACGGTTTTCCAGTCGGGTGGGCGGCGGATGGATCCGTTCCTGATCGCCAAGGTGAGCGACACGCGCGGTAATGTCCTGTTCGAGCATCCGGATGTTCCGGGAAACCGTGTGTATGCGGAAGATTATTCTGCGGACATGAATGCGATGCTGACGCGCGCCGTCAATGCATCCATCGGTACTGGCGGCAAGGCGCGCATCAAGGACTGGACCGTGGCGGGCAAGACCGGCACGAGCCAGGACTGGCGCGATGCCTGGTTTGTCGGTTTCACTGCGGCCTATACAGGCGGCGTCTGGATCGGCAATGACGATGACAGCCCGATGAAGAAGGTGACCGGCGGGGGGCTGCCGGCCGAGCTCTGGTCGGATATCATGGAAGTGGCGCACGAGGGGCTGAAGCCGGCACCGCTGTTCGGAGCGAACCTTGCGGTGACGCTTGATCCGGCGGCGGAGGATCGCATCGCGTTCTATCGCGGCATGGCGCAGGCCTTCAACTCGGCCAGCAACCGCTCGGAAGTGGCGAGCGTCGGCGGGGATACGTTCCAGCAGGAATAGGGGCGGATCGGTGCCAAGAGCCGCATTCAAGTCCAATTGAGTTTGAGAGTTCGCGATACGTGATCTTCAAGTGGACGCGGAATACCAAGTTCTCTTGCGATGTTCTGCCAGCCAGCGAACGCGTCGATCGTCCGCTCCAGGATCAGATTCTCCCGGCCTCGCGGTAGGCCAGCGAAGCGGGCAAGCGACTTTATATCCGCTCGCTGGAACCCTGATGTCTTGCCGTTCAGGCTCAGCTGGTGGAAGCGGGTGAAGTCGCTGCCTTCGGAATGGCATAGGTCATAGGCCGGGGCGAGGTCCCATCGCCCCTCGCGGTCCATGATGAAGGCGAAGTTCTTGACGTGGTCATCCTGGTTGCAGCCGACAAGGTTGAAGATGATCCTTCGAAATTGTTCTTCGATAGAGGACTGAGGCAGGCCGAGTTCGCGCATCGTCATGAGCAACTGCTCGTAGGAATAGTGCCCGCTTTCATAATAGTCGAAGTGCCGCAAGGCCGCGAAAGTCTGCACAAACTTCTTTCGTCCGGACGGCTCGCGGTCGAACCGCCTTGTCATGAAGTGGTTGCGGCCATTTTCGCTCAGTAGCCGGCTTTCCATCATGTCGATGCCGCTTGCTTTCGCCATCAGGTAGTAGCTGTATTCAAGCGGTCCGTAGCCGGACGGATCTGCGATACCCCAATCCCCGCTGAAGGCGACGCCGTCAAACTTTATGAGCCAGTGCTCGAAGCCGGTCGGCAGATCGAGTTGGCCCGAGCGAACCGCGCCATTCGCCGGATTGAAGGCGATAACCGCTTTCGCCCGCGCGCCGCCCGCCGAAGTTCCAACACTGAGAATGTCGAGGATCGCCTGATCTTCAAGGCCAGACTCGAAGCGCGTTTCGAGCGTTTGTTTGTCGGCAAAGGCGAGAGAGGCCAGTTCAACCAGCTGCTGGATTTCGACGAGTTTGTCTTTGGCGATGGCTTCCCGGTTTGCGGGCTCGAATTCGAGAGCTCCCATGCCGCGTCGGCCCGTGTAGCAAAGGCGGTCGACCGAGTTGAAGGATTCGGGCCGGCGTCCGGTCCGGGCGAGCCAGACGTTTATGAGCCGGTTGCCGTATCGATCCGGCAGGCTGTCGGCGAGCAAGCCTGGCAGGCCGCTGAAAGCGCGTGGATGAAGCTCCGGGAACTGAAAAATGCGGTTTGCGCGAACGGGCATCTGGAAGGGTGCAAGCTCGATCCCGAACGTTGCAAAACCGGGATCGTATTCGAACCGCGCAAAGGTTTCGTCCGCATTCTGCGAGACGTATCCGATGGGAGTTTCCCACAAGGTCACGGTTGCGGAGGTCATTTGGTTTCATCCCCCCATACGCGCTTCTTGGCAGTCGCCGGCTTCTTGCGCCGCGAGGCGGTGCGCGCGTCTGCCATGGGAGAGGCGTAGTTTTCCGGAAGCATCCGATTGATCGCGGACGCCATGCCGAGCGCCCTCAGGATACGAATCCAGGAATCCAGTTGGCCGTCATGTCCGCCTTCTATCCGGCGAAGGGTTGCAACACCGATCCCGGCGGCGGTTGCCAGTTCGGTTTGCGTATAGCCGTGCGCCTTTCGTACGATCGCCAACCGGCGTCCGAGCTCCGCAGCAATCTCGGGGCCGGGCGTCAACTGATCGATGTTCATGATATCGTTCCAGATCACTATTTGCTCAAAACGACAAAAAAGATATCAATTAAGATATCAGATGTGGCGTCGTCCGTCCATACAGAGTGTAATCAGTGAATATCATATGCGATATTTTTCGCAGGAAAAGTCATAAAAAATATCGTTCGTGATATCAAATTGAGAATCTCAAGCGCTCGGTCTCCGATACTCGAGACGGCGCGCCGACCTGTTTCTCAGGCCAGCGGGAAATGGCGGGTATGTCCCGGCCGCCTGTTCAATTGGGCAGGGATCGTGATGTGAGCGGGTAGGCCCGGGTCGATCGCTGATCGAAGCTTCGGCTTTCCTGTGGAGCCTAACGCGGCTAGCGTTCAGCCAACGCAGGGGAGGCGATCAAATGTTTTATCTCATACTTGGTCTCGTGATCTTTTTCGGGACGCATCTGTTCAGCGCTTATCGCAGCCGGGAGCCCGGCAAGGATATCCGGGCGAAGATGGGCCATGGGCCCTATATGGGGCTTTACAGCCTCGTCTCGATCGCGGGTTTTGCGTTGATCGTCTGGGGCTACGGGGCGGCGCGGCCGGCGCCGATTCTGTATATGCCGCCCGTCTGGTTCGCGCACATCAACCTGGTTCTGATGCTGTTCGCGATGGTGTTCCTGGCGGCGGCCTACATGCCGACCGGGCATATCAAGAAGGCGGTGAAGCACCCGATGCTGCTGGCGGTGAAGATCTGGGCGGCCGGGCACCTGTTGGCGAACGGGGAACTCAATTCGGTGCTGCTGTTCGGCAGCTTCCTCGCTTACGGCGTGCTTGACCGGATCGCAGTGAAGAAGCGCGGCGATAACGGTCCGGGACCGGACGTGAAGGCGAATGTGATGGGCGATGTGGGCGCGGTGGTCGTGGGGCTTGGTGCCTATGCGGCGATTGCTCATTGGCTGCACCCGATCCTGTTCGGCGTGCCGGCGGTGCCGGGCTGAGGCTCAGCGGCGCTTCGACAAGCGCCCTGCCAAAGGCGACAGAGCCATCAGGGCGAGGCCGATGGGGAAGAGGGCGCCGCGCGTCAGGTCGTAGCCGGCGAGGTAGTCGGCCAGGCTGATGCGCATGAAGCCGAGGGCTATCGTGCTTTCGAAGGCGATGAGCACGGCAACACCGGCGAGGCCGATGGCGAGGGTCGGGGCGGCAGCTTTCCGGCCTGCCCAGACACCGATGGCGCAGGCGGAAAGCGTGACCATCGGGAATTCGGCCAGGTGCCCGATCCGCTCGCCGAGGGCGGGGATCAGCACGAGTTCGCGCAAGGCGCCGAAGGCAAAGCCGACAGCGAAGCTGAGGCTGCCGAAGAGGAGACCCCAGATCAGGGTATTCCGGAAGGCGGCGTGCATGGGCGTTAACTCTCCTGTTTCCTTGCGGCGGGCCGCCGGGCGGGCTAATCGCTCGGCCCATGTCAAAACAAACGCTCACGGGCCGCAAGACGGTCAAAGATATTGCAGCGGCCAAGGGCGGCACGCCGTTGGTGTGCCTGACGGCGTATGACGCGCCGATGGCCGCGCTGATGGACGAGCATGCGGACCTGATCCTGGTCGGCGACAGTGTCGGCATGGTGGTTCACGGGCTGCCCTCGACGGTGGGCGTGACGATGGAGATGATGATCCTGCACGGGCAGGCGGTGATGCGGGGCTCGTCGAAGGCCTTCGTGGTCGTCGACATGCCGTTCGGGTCTTACGAGACGAACGCGGACCAGGCCTTCCTGAATGCCGCGCGGATCATGAAGGAGACCGGCTGCCAGGCGGTGAAGATCGAGAGCGGGGCCTATGCTGCCGGGCAGATCTCCCACCTTGTGGAACGGGGCGTTCCGGTCATGGGCCATGTCGGCCTGCGCCCGCAGGCGATCAATGTGGATGGCGGCTTCCGGGCCAAGGGCAGAACGCTGAGCGAGCGCGATATCGTGATCGCGGAGGCCAAGGCTGCCGAGGCGGCGGGGGCGTTTGCCATCGTGATCGAAGGCGTGGCCGAAGACCTTGCCGCCGAGATCACCGCAGAAGTGGCCTGCCCGACCATCGGGATCGGGGCTTCGGGGGCTTGTGACGGCCAGATCCTGGTGACACCTGACATGCTGGGCCTGTTTGACTGGACACCGAAATTCGTGCGCCGGTATGCGGACCTCAATGCGCAGGTTTCCAAGGCGGTTGCAGCCTATGCGGCGGACGTGCGGTCCCGGGCTTTTCCGGGCAAGGCGGAAACCTACACGCTGCGAAAACCTGAAGCCTGACAGCGCTGATCCGTTGCAGGCGCCACGCGGCGCGTCTAGGTTCGCGCCGAATCCTCAAGACTAGCCCCCGGAGCCCCGTTTGACCGACATTTTTACTGAAGTCGACGAAAGCGTTCGCCAGGAGAAGTTGGCGAGCTGGTGGGCGAAATGGCGCCCGTTCGTGTATGGCGCGGTCGTGGTGCTGGTCGGATCGGTTGCGATCAACGAGTTCGTGGTGAAGCCGCAGGCTGAGGCCGCTCAGGCGGCGCGGACGGCGGAACTTGAAGCTGCCGTGAAGGCGCTGGAAGAGGGCCAGTATGAGGAAGCGGCTGCTGCGTTCCAGGCGATCGTCGACGGCGGCTCCAAGCTTGCCCCGATGGCGGCGCATTACCTTGCGCAAACCCAGATCGAAGGCATGGGTGACCCGGCCGCGGCTGCGGCGACCCTGTCGGCTATCGGCGGAACGGAAGGCGGGCCCTATGAGCGCCTCGCGCTGCTGAAGGCAGCCTATTACAGCGCCGATGCGCAGACCCTTCCGGAGCTCGAAGCGACGCTCGGCGCGCTGGTGACCGAGGACTCGGCGCTGGGCGCGCTGGCCCGCGAGCTGGTGGCGGCGAAGGCCTATGCCACGGGCGACATCGCCCGCGCCCGCACCGAGTATAACCGTCTCAAATTTGACGCCGCCGCGCCCGAAGGCCTTGTGCAGCGCGCCGAAATCGCGCTCGACGCGATGCCGCTGGCACCTGAAATAACCGCCGAACCGGAGACGCCCGCCGAGGCGCCGGTCACACCGCAAGCCGAAGAGCCCCAGGAGACCGGCCAATGAAATTTTCCCGTCCAGCCATTGCCGCAACGGCTATGGCTTCTCTCCTTGCGCTGAGCGCCTGCATCAGCTTGCCGAACTTCGGCAATGACGAGAAGAAGGCCGCGGCGACGGCGGAAGAGAAGGCCGGCCGTGTTGCGATGGTGCTGGACCAGGAACGCGTTGCGCCGAGCACAACACTGACCGGCGTCGAGATCACCCTGCCGGACGCTGTGCCCTTGGAGACCTGGGCGGAGTCCGGCGGCGGCCCGACCAAGGCCGTCGGCCATGTCGTGGCGGCGCCGAACCTCGACATCGTCTGGCGCCGTTCGGTAGGCAAGGGATCGACCAACAAGGGCGCCCTGACAACGCCGCCGGTGTCCAATGGCACCGCCGTGTTCACGATGGATGCATCACAGACGATCCGTGCGACGAACCTTTCCTCGGGCGGACAGCTCTGGTCGACGCGCCTGAAGGGCATTTCCAAGCGCGACAAGGCCGCCATCGGCGGTGGTCTTGCCGTGGCCGGCGACCAGCTGATCGTCGCCAGCGGCTATGGCTATGTGACCTCTCTCAACGCCAATACCGGCGAGCAGACCTGGCGCCGGGATCTTGGCGCACCGATGACCGGCGCACCGACGATTTCCGACGGCCGCATCTTTGTGGCGTCCAACAATAACGAGATTTTCGCCCTGTCGCTGGCGGGCGGGGGCACGCAGTGGAGCGACCAGGCCATTTCGGAGTCCGCCCGCGTGCTGGGTAGCCCGAGCGCCGCGGCGGTCGAGGATTTCCTGATTGCTCCTTTCTCTTCGGGCGAAGTCATCGCCTATCTGGCGGCGAACGGCCGCCGCCTTTGGACGGACGCGCTGACCCAGGCAGGCCGGTTCACCCCGATCTCTGAGATCAACGATATCGGCTCGCGCCCTGTGCTTGGCGCCGGCCTCGTGTTTGCGTCCAGCCAGTCCGGCACCACGGTGGCAATCGACGGCCGTAGCGGCGCCCGGGTCTGGACCCAGCCGATCGGATCGACCCGCGCGCCGGCTCTGGTGGGCCGCTTCCTGTATGTTCTGGGGACCCAGAACGAGCTCGCCTGCCTCGATGCGGCAACGGGTGAGGCTTACTGGGTGGTGCAGCTGCGCGAGTTCCAGAACGAGAAGGACCGCAAGAAGCCGATCACCTACACGGCTCCGATTGTAGCCTCCGGCCGGGTGATCCTGGTGTCCTCGCGCGGTGAACTTCTGGCCTTCTCCCCGCAGGACGGCACGCAGACCGCCTCTTTGAAGCTGGGGGATACCGTGTATATCGAGCCGATTGCGGCGCAGGGGAAGCTGTTCGTCCTCACGGATGACGCCAAACTGATCGCCATCGACTAGGGCCGTCGGGACTGCTTCCCGGTCTGGCCCTCATTAACCAGAGGGGCCACGGCCTTGCCTTTGAAGCTCGCCATTGTCGGACGGCCGAATGTCGGCAAGTCCACCCTGTTCAACCGTCTGGTGGGCAAGAAGATCGCGCTGGTCGATGACCAGCCGGGCGTAACCCGTGACCGGAAGATGGCCGAAGGCTCGCTTGCGACGCTGCCGCTCTTGCTGATCGACACTGCCGGTTTCGACAATGTGCGCGATGACAGCCTTGAGGCGCGGATGCGGGCGCAGACGGAAGCGGCGATTGCCGAGGCCGACATTGCGCTGTTCCTGATCGATGCGCGCGTCGGCGTAACGCCGGAAGACGAGACCTTCGCGATGCTGCTGCGCAAGGCCAACGTGCCGGTGGTGTTGGCGGCGAACAAGGCCGAGGGGCGCGTGGGCGAGGCAGGCGTGTTTGACGCGTTCAGCCTGGGGCTTGGCGAGCCGGTCGGCCTGTCGGCGGAACATGGCGAAGGCTTTGCCGAACTCTATGAGGCGATCCGCAATGTTCTGGGGCCGGAGGCGTTCGAGCGCGCGCTGGAAGAGGCCGAGCCGAACTATGCTGCAGGCGCCGGCGACGACATTCTCGAGAAGCTCGCGCATATCGACATTGAAGACGAGACGCTGTCGGACGATGACCTCGTGGCCGCCATCGAGGCCGCCGAAGTCGATGCGCCGGAAGAGGTGACACCGGCCGCGCCGAGGCCGATACGCCTCGCGATTGTCGGACGGCCGAATGCGGGCAAGTCGACGCTGATCAACCAGCTTCTGCAATCCGAACGCCTGCTGACAGGGCCGGAGGCCGGCATCACGCGCGACTCGATTACCATCGACTGGGAATGGGAAGGCCGCCAGATCCGCCTCGTGGATACCGCAGGCCTTCGCCGCAAGGCACGCGTGCAGGAAAAACTCGAGCGGATGTCGACTGCCGAGACCATCCGTTCACTGAAGTATGCCGATATTGTCGCGCTGGTGATGGACGCGCATGAGGCGCTGGAAAAGCAGGACCTGCAGATTGCCGACCTCGCACTGCGCGAAGGGCGCGGCCTCGTGCTGGTGATGTCGAAGTGGGACACGGTGCAGGACCAGGACGGCGCGGCGCGGCACATTCGCGACCTGGCCAACCGGCTCGTGCCGAATGGCGGCGGGGCGCCGGTGGTGTTCCTCTCGGGGCTTACAGGGCGCCATGTCGACAAGCTGATGCCGGCGGTGGTGAAGGTCTACAAGGATTGGACGGCGAAGGTGAAGACGGGCGACCTCAACCGCTGGCTGCGCCACACGGTCGAGCACCATCCGCCGCCGAGCGTGCAGGGCAAGCGTATCAAGCCGCGCTACATGGCGCAGATGAAAGCGCGCCCGCCTACCTTCGTGCTGATCGCCTCGCGCGGCGACCAGATGCCGGAAGGCTACAAGCGCTATCTGATCAACGGTATCCGCGAGGCGTTCGACATGCACGGCGTGCCGCTGCGCCTGTTTGTGCGCCAGGGCAAAAATCCGTATGCGGGCAAAGTCGGACCGGACGGCCCGCCGAGGTACAAGCGGCCGAGGGAGTAGGGGGCGACTCCGACGGGCGTTCTTCGGCCTCGAGTTGAACGAGCGGCGGCAAATCGCTGTCGTGAAAGCGAGGGCTTCAGATTTCGCGAAGGATGTCTGTTACCAACGTGCGCGGCCCGTCATCAAGTCTTCCAGCGGAGCGTTGCAGGCGATCCTTCCAAGCCGCGCCACGTGTTGCGGCTTCTCGAAGAACATCAGCCAGATCCTCGTGCCGGCGCTTCTGGATCAGCGCCTCGATGAGTAGACCGGACTGGACAATGTCCTTGTCTGCCTTGACGGCGCTTTCGCCTGAATCCTTTCGAAGACTGGATACTATCAGCTTGTGTACAGCGTAACGCTCCGGAGACGGAACATTTACCAACGTACCAAAGCGGCTCAGGACGGCAGCCTCGATCGTATCACGCAGCAGGAAGTCCATGAATCGCAAAGGTACGGCGTCGGTCTGCAAACTCGGTAGCTTTACAGGCTGGCCCCGGTCGGCGCCGCGATTGGTTGTAAGCATGTCGACGCGGTATCCGCCCGGGCGTGCGTAAGTCGTCGCGATGGTGGGGCTAAAGAGCGTAGGCACGGGCGCGAAGGACGGATCGACCGACTTTAGAATCTCGAACAGGGAGGGCTCAAGCCTGTCATCGAGCGCGACGGAGATTCCATAATCCTGCGCAAGGTCGAGATCGCCTGTCCTGATGGACGCACCCGGCAGCTTTACTCCGAGGTGACCAGCGTAGGTCTGAAAGGCGACGGTTCCGACAATGACCGCTCGCAGCCGGAATGCGCCTGCTGCAGCGAGAGCCTCGACAACTGATCCGGTCAGTGCGTCGGGTTCCGGCAAGCCGGCGGCGACGAGCGAGCGCCGGATTGACCGGCGGGCATCCGCGTCGGCCTTTTCGCGCCTTGCCTTTTCGATTGCGGCACTGCGTTCGGGCGTATCGGGTCCGAAGTATCGCTCTGGAGGGCGGCCGTTAGGCGTGGTGGGCTCCTGAATGTACCAGTAGTCCTTGCCGGAGATGGTTCGCTTACGGAATGTCGAGCCTGCGGGCACATCGGAGGCAACAGCGAGGCGCAATTGGTCGATCAGCTCGGCGTAGCTGGTCTGAACTACAAGGGGCAAATCTTGATGGGGCATTTACCGGCAAAATACATATTTGCCGGTAAATTGCAATGATCGAAATGCAAGGGCGGTTGTGCCTTGTTTTCGAAACCGGGTATAACGCACGCGAGTCTTTGCTCTGATCGGGATCCTCTCGGCTTTACCACACAAGAAAAACTTCGTGTGGTAGATGGCCTGCGCCGCACCGGCCTCACTCCCGGAACGTGCGTGACACTGAATCCGTGAGTGGTTTGACGCGGTAGCTGAGGACGTTGCGGCTCTCGGCGGTGAGGCTGGCTTCGACGGGCATGCCGGGGAGGAGCTGGAAGCCTGTGGAGGCGAGGGCGTCTTCGGGGGGGGGCGATCATCACTTCATAGAAAGTCGCGCCGGTCGCTTCTTCAGTGATCGCGTCGGCGGAGACGGCGGTAACGGTGCCATCGACCTGCGGGGTTTCGTCCTGGTTGAAGGTTGAAAAGCGCAGACGCGCGGACTGGCCGACGCTGACCGAGCTTCGAGAAGGGGGCTGCGCGCCTCGTCTAGATTAGCTCCACTCGAGCACTTCCAGTCCAGCAATGTCTGAGAAATCATAGGCATTCATAGTAATCAATGTGGCGCGGTGCGCGAGCGCCTGCGCCGCAATCATCCGGTCAAGGATCTTCCTTCTCGAGTATCCCGCTTTGACGAGAATATCTGCGTAGAACGACGCCGCCAGGTCGTCAAAGGCAAGCGCCGGGATCGCAGCAATCAAGACATCCAGACGCGCGCGGCGGATGGCTGAGTACTCTGGAACCCTGTAGACGCCGCCCTCCAGTTCCACCCGGGTGACGATCGACATGACGTCGCCGGAACGCACGATAATGAGTTCGACCCCGTTGCCGAAAGCGACGTCCTTGGGGAGCCGGACGGCTTCACTGTTTCCGCTTTTGAAAGTTCGGCTTCCAGCTACGGTCACGGATGTTAGCCCTCGAGATATACGTGTATACACGGCTCGATGCCTGCCCCGTCAGGTGTTTGCGGCGCAGTATCAAGATCAGGGTGGCCTTCTTGTCGGCAGCAAAAAAGGGCGGCCTTTAAAGGGCCGCCCTTCGTAGTTATTGAACGATACGCTTCTTCGGTTCGTTATTGGATGACGGTCGTCAGATGGCCTGTGCCAAACTGCGAAACGAAGGACTCCGCGTATCCACTGACTTGCGTGATCCGTGCTTCGTTGATGCTGCCGTCCTGGAACACCGATGAAAGAACCGCGTTGGCGCCGAGGCCATTACCCGATTGGGTGACGTCCGCAAGGTTTCCATTTAATCCGCCGCCGCCGCCAAGTTGCTCTATTTCCGAGAAGGCGTTGCTTCCTGATTGTTGCACGAAGGCGCTGCTGCCATTGTCAGTCACGCCTTGAGTGACGGTTGCCTGGTTCGAGAAGCTTCCGGCTGTCGAGGCGATCGCAATCAGTCCGTTCTGCGAGAACTGCGCGACGTCGGCGCGGTTCAGGGCGCCTTCCATCCGGATGTCCGTGATACCGTTCACGCCACCTTCGACAACATTGGCAACCTGCGAAATGCCTATCTGAGAAATGTAGATATCAGCATTCTGGCCAGCTTGCTGAACATCGACCGTGCTCAGCAATGTCTGCGGCGACAAGATCAGGCCATTACCAAAAGCCCCTTGAATAACGGTGACTTCGCCGCTGGATCCGGCAAACTGTTCAACCCTCGCCGTATTGGTTCTCCCGTTTTGCTCAATGCGTGCAATCGGGGCTGCAGACGTATTGCGCTGCAGGATCCTGGCAACGTTGCTGTCTCCGCGTTGTTGAATCACTGCATCCCCTTCGATGCCTTGCTGCAGAACTACAGCAAGGTTCCGGTTGATGCGCGCGTAGTCGTGAACCTGATCGATGGATGCATCGTTCCGGCTACGTATTTGGGTGACATCTGCAATGTTGGCGAAACGTGAGTTTGCCATCGGGCTGGTTGCGTTGGACTGGTTGATGACTGACGCATTCCGGTTGCCCGATTGTGCAATCTCCGCC
>Ga0315901_10002239_pt1 | contig 26930 bp, 54 predicted proteins | sample LakEriMetagenome_10_FD_203761 | JGI IMG/M metagenome (GOLD analysis project Ga0315901, IMG submission 203761) | Freshwater fungal communities from buoy surface, Lake Erie, Ohio, United States - Buoy 2 MA116 | ecosystem: Environmental > Aquatic > Freshwater > Lake | place: USA: Lake Erie, Ohio...
GGAACATCAATGTCGTTTTCTTTGAGCAGTTCAATGGTGACATTGCCCCAATACTCCAACACTTCAAAACGATCAACTCCAAAGTTTGGAGCGTAGTCTTTCAGATCGTCTTCCCAATACTTCTTAACATAAGACTCGCCCAACTCAATGAGTTGGTCAATGACATTCTTACGGAAATGAGGACGGCGTTTTAGAGCGCGAAGCTGAGTGCGCGACATCTTGTGTCGCTCAATAACATACTGGCAATCTTCTGTGTTACTAGCGTCAGGGTCCCAATAGAAATTCCAAAGGGAAACATGGGCAGGTTCTGGTACAGTTTTGATTAATGGCTTGTACTCGCCTTGATCTGTCCAGTTTGGATATTCTTTGTTGACAGCAAACGGACCCTTCATAACGCCTGTACCAAACAGTGCCATTTCAAATGCCGTAGCGCGAAGATGCTTACTTGCCCCGCCCTCTTCTAGCTGGTCATGGATTTTCTTTTCCATCTTCTTAGCAGCCACCATAGCAGGACTAAACGTAAGTGACGATGGTGTAACGCCCGGACCCTTCTTAAGACCTTTAACATCCTTGAGGTCTTCTTTCATAGCACCAAGCATATCTTCAATATTGTCTAAGCTGAAGTCTTTACCAATGCTTGCAGAACCCTCATCACCAAAGGGAATGGCAGCAGTAGTGGGTGCGGCAGCAGGGTCAAAGTGAACAGTTTCAAGAACACCATCGGGCAAGACAGAAGGGTCAATGCTTAATGGGAATTTGTTGTTAGAAAACAACACATCTGTAATCTGACCATAGGCAGCAAGCGTTTTAGTCTTTGTAACCTTAACAAACACCCTGCTCTTTTCAGTGGATGTAAACTGTACGTCAGCACCATACAAGCCTCGATAGTTTCGATAGGCTTTGAGCCAGCGAGTTTCATCGGGGCGGCGGCTTTCTTCAGAACGAGTAAATCGTTTCTCAATAAAGCTAAGCAGAGTATCTCCCTTAAAGCTATCTTCTTTTTTAGAAGCATCATCAAGGGCTAATGACTTATCATTAGAGGGTTTATCAATTAGTGCCATGTATTTTCCACATTAAATTTAGTGTACCGTTGAAGGTATACCATCAATACCCCATAACAGGGTCTGCAATACTCATTCCAGACTGAGAAGTTAATGGATTATAATCAAATAATCCGCTACGAGGGCGACTCATAAGCCCATAACGCAAGGCATCATAGGTGTGATCATTGCTAACTTTGGTGTTGATATCCTCTGGATTCACCTTACTTAAGGGCAATGTAGGAAGATCACCAATGATTTGAACACAGGTATTAAAGAACGTAATGCGTGGTTGCTCAGTGAAACTGTCCACTTGCAAGCGTCTATGCACCTCATTCTTACCAGCAACACGGCTACCAGAGCTACGATCAGCGGGTCGCCAGCGGCATCCCTTCATAATCATGCGCTCTGCTATGGATGGGCCAGTGTCACCACGCTTATGCCAGCAACTACTGTCCAATACACCATAACGAATCTTCTCATTGGTCTCAAGAGCCAAAATCTTCATAGCCAAATCTTCTGCCAACACCTTACTGACGTACAACTCACGATAAACCACTATAGAATCATCAGGAGCTACAGCAAACCACAGCACAGCGCTGTGACTTCCGTAGCCATAGTCGCAACTTCTGAATCTAGGCCAGTTGTGCGGTATGTCGTAGGGTTCAACAACGTGAATTGCCCTATTAAACTCAGAAAAAGCAGCACCTTCAGCAATATCCCAATTACCATCAAGCAATTGCTTGCGCTGATGCTCTGGAAGTGACAGCAGCATAGCCTCATAGTCACCAGACTCAGCCAAATATGGGTTGTCTGACAGTTTTGCTGGTATAAACTTACGTTTAAATAGCGGCTCACCCTCTCTGCTGTGCCCTTTAGGGTATCTCATCACCTCGCCTGTCTCAATATCAGTGGCAAGGAACGATTTATTCGGTGGAGAAGGAAGAATAAACATCTTCCTAACCCATTGGTGGCCGGGACCACCCGGATTCGTAGTGGCTCTCATGTACAAAGGCAGATCAGCAGCAGCTGTACGCAAGCGTGAACGCATATAGTTGTACGCAAACGGGGTTGCCCACTGTGTAAGCTCATCAAAAGCTATATACGAGAAGCTCAAACCCTGATATCGCATAACGTCTTCATCTCTATCGAGGTAAGACATCCATAGTCTAGCACCCGAAGGCGCTTGCCACTGCATCTTTCGCTCACTCCACTTAATGCCGGGGTATATCTTCGGATACATCTCCTGACTTTTCCAAATCAGTTCACGAAGTTCCTCAGTAGTGTGGCGTAGAATGAGTCCAGAAAACTGTGGATGACCCATGTAACGCAATGGGTCTGCTAAAATTGCATAACTCTTACCACCACCAGCACTACCACCATACAATACTTCACGCTCTGGCGCTGCTAGAAAAGAAGTCTGTGGGCCAGCATTAGGCTTGAAGATGATGTTCTGTAATTCAACTACCGGCGCTGCTGGAATTGTTGCTGCTGTCGCTGAAGGTGTTTTTAATGGCTCCGTAACGATCTGTGGTAAAGAAGCTGTCTTGGCCGGTGCCGGTTCTTTTTTCGTACTCTTCCGCTTTCTTAAGGGCTTCTTCGTACCTGTCGGCAAGCTTTCGATAAGTAGACGATTTTCGTTTGTGGGACTGCTCATTTTTTAATCGTTTAGATAAACCTACATGGCTGATTTCTCGACCAGTTACTTTCGTTAGCCATATAGCCACCTTTCGCACAGCGTATTGTTTAACATACACCTTTGCTTTTTCAAGAGCTTCAAGTTCTAGCGGTATAGGAATGAGCCAGCTGTCATCGTTCTCATCTTTTCTATAACCAAAAGGAACTGTCCTAGCCAATCGTGGAATAGGAACATATTCTTTTTTATCTTCTGGCTGTGGCAGTATCCATTTACCTAGCTCAAGTTCTTGCATCAGTCTTCCTCGCGTTCCTTTGCTGGCAAGATCATAACACCATTTGTAGCTTCAACTTGAATCTTATCTGTCTTAGCAAGACCAGCACGGTCAAGCAAGTCTTTGGCAGCACTCATCTTCTCTTTGATGCCAAGCTCTGTTGGGTCAAGAATGCCATCAACCATAGCAAGAGCAGCACGAGGTGCATTCATTGCAATGTAAAGCTGTGTGGCTTCAATGATTTCTTCCTTGAGATAGTTAGTAATCATGCGGCTGCTATAGCCTTCAGAGAAACCAGCCAATAGTTTAGCTTGGTTAATGCTACCTTTAGCTTCACCAAATAATACATCAAGGAATTTCTTGTGTTGTTCTGTAAGTTCTTTTGCCATGATTACATTTGTTTAGGAAAATAATATTCTTCAATTGTCACTGTAGTATCCATTGTTGCTCCAGCTTCAGGTGTCACAATAAGAGTGTCACCAGCATTTAATACAAGATAGCTGCCGTCAAGTTTGATATAGCCATTAGCGCTCAAAACCTGTCCACCAACAATATAATAACTCTGACCTGCGCTAACATCATTCCATTGGATAGAAACAATTTTGTTATTTCCACCATGATTTGAAACAAACAACAATACCATACGGGCAATGAAATTAGGAGGACAGGTGTAGACGGTGTTGGCAGCACCAGCCGTACACACTTTACCAACACTTCTAACTTTAGGTTCGTTGGCGGTCATTTCTTCTGTTTCACTTTAGCTTCGGACAATGCAATGGCAATGGCTTGCTTAGGGTTGGTGACAACTTTGCCACCCTTACCACTATGCAAGCCTTTGTCTTTAAACTCACCCATCACTTTGCCAATCTTGGCTGTTTGCTTCTTAGTAGCCATTACTTCTTCTTAGCCATTGGCTTAGTAGCTGGCTTGCCAACACCAATCATGATGGCAACAACAGGCTTACCACCCTTGCCCTCTTTAGCCATACACTTACCGGCAGCTTTACATTTGGCTGGTGTAGGGCATCCCTCACAAGGTTTAAACGCTTTCTTAGTAGCCATTATCATTTACCTTTCTTAGCCGAAGTGGCTTTCTTAGCCACACCACCCTTAGCCATCATTGGTGTCTTCATTGCATAACCACCACCCATCATCTTTGTCTCTTTATGCTTGGCTGTGCGGCTACCCCTTACAGGCAACATTGCACCACCCTTGTTCATTGTAGGCTTAGCCGCTTCCTTCTCAGCAGCGTTGGCTTTGTCGAGATAGGTGTTGCGAACAGCTTGTGGCAAGCTCTTGTCTTCAGCAATCTTACGGAATCGTGCAGCAGCTTCTGCTGGAGTTTCTTTAGCCATTTTATTTCTTTCAATTAAACAATGCTGTTAGTGCGATCTATACAGACAACCGCTACAGCTTCAATAGGTTTGTCTTTCAACAAAACCACCAACTCTTTCATTTCCATAGACGCTGCAAGTTTGCAGCTTCTTATGTCAGTGTGCATAACATATGGCTCTCGTTCTAACAAAGTACACACCTGTGCCATGCATACAATGAACTGCGCTATATACATAACTAACGATACTTAGCCGTCTTCTTTGCTACGCTCTTTGGCTGAGCAACAAACTGCTTACCCTTTGCTGTACCCTCACGCTTGGCTTTGGTGGTGGCAGCATATTCCTGTGAAGACAAAGCCTTGATGGCTTTCTCAGGCAGGTAGCGTTCCCCTGTCTCAGAGGAAGGCTTACCAGACTTTGTTTTCCATTTCTGATCGCCCCAATCCTTCAAAGACTTCTGAGGAGCTTTCATTTGTATCCACCACCCTTAGCTTTATATTCTTTGGCAACCATCTGCGCCTTACGGGCGCTCCACTCGCCGGGGTCACCACCCTTGCTACCAGCCTTCACCTTAGCCACCAACGCCTTACGCATTGTTGGTTTGGTGTAATTGCCAGCAGCGTTAACAGTAGATTTTATTTTCATCATTCACCACTTAACTTTATCAGCCCAATAGGCAGCTGACATCTTGCCTTTAGCAATGTTAGCAGCATGCCTAGCCTTGAAGCTTTCTTGTCTGTTCTTGTCCTTCTCAGTCTTTGGAGAAGCACCAGCACCGCTAACACCCTGCTGTCCAAACCTAATAAGCTTCACGCTGTCACCCTCTTTGGCTAACACAACATGACTCTTAGTTGGATGCTTCGGCGTAGCTTTAGGCTTGTTATACCCTGAAAACTCTTCTTTGCCACGTTTAATCATTAGTAACGACCCTTGCCTTTCCTATCGCGCCAGCCTTCAGCCTTCATAGCCGCTTCAACTCTGTCTAACGGAAAATAGAAACCTGTATGCTTTTCCAGCGCTGCTCTAACAAAGTAAACATCTGAATGAGGGATGTGAACAGTGTCAGCTTTGTCTTTATATATAGCTTTGTAGACATGAGTCGCCGCGCTATAGGGTAACACATCAAGAAGACCTAAAGCATTTACTTGTTCTTTTGTTGAACAAACATTTAGTTTGATAGCATTAGTGCATTTCATACCGTGAAATATTATTGTTATTCTATCTATTGTCTACTATATAGACTTTAAAGCTCTTTAGCGCTATAGGGATTCATTAATTACTATATCAATTGTCTTTTATCTTCTTGCTACAGAAGCTACAAGCATCATCAATGTCAATGTCTTCTAAGCCCCCTAATCCCCCATAGGCTATAGTTTTACCGTTTTGAGAAATCTTGTCAAGTGTTATTTTTGCATGGTGTTGCTTTCATGTTGAATTGTAGCACACTTAGGAAGACAAACAACAATGGCCCTAGTGCAAACTGCATCCGTCTATGTCTGCTACAGCATAGCTTAGCATGGATTAAACGACTGTGGTGGCGTTTGTTTAGGAGTGGTAAGGGCTGGGTAGCTTAACCACTTTAAACGCCTGTGTTATTGCTCTCCACAAATCATAGCGTGTGGGAATAACTGTAGAAAGCTGTGTGGTTAACAGACTCATTTTCCTGATTTTTGAGTGTGGCTGTATACATATAGCGCCGTACCCCCCACTGGCCCACACCCGCCCCCGTACAGCCGCGCACTGGCGCACACTCGCGCAGCCCTGCACATCCAGCGGTAGGTGAGCGCTACAGCCCTGCGTAAATTCACCCGTCATTCAAAAGAGTCTTAAGAATCAATGACTTATAAGACTCTTGGAACTGATTCAAAATCAGCTACGGCATATCCCGTTACTGACTTTCCGGTCATTAAATAACCATACCCCTACACTGTGAAGGGTCGGTATATCTATACCCCTATACTATGTATTGTGACTAATCAGTCTACACTGTGACTAGTGAGTCAATGCTGCAATGCAACAATCTACACCATATCAGCAAAGCCTTATATATCCCAATGCTGCAATGCAACAATCTACACCATATCAGCAAAGCCTTATATATCCCAATGCTGCAATGCAACAAACCACCATCGATGAAAAAGCCTCGCACACCTGCGCCAAGCTTCAGGCATACATACGCAGCAGCTTTGCTGCCTACAACAAACAATAAAACGACAAATTGACGAAAAGCCTCGCATGACTCGCATGTCACTCGCGCATGTGATGCAAGCGTCATACGCCGCAGCTTTGCTGCCTGAGAAACCTTACACTTGACAGGGCTATTGAAATGTTTGTATAATTGAGGCCGAAACAGCGATTTTGCTGCTTCAAAACGCTACACTACCGAAGGTAAACACCATGAAACAATCACTCAAACGCATTTTCTTTATCTATAGCGAAGCTACTCTCGCTGTGTTTTTCGCTGCAATGTCGTTGCTTGAAGTAGCTTGCTACTTTGCTATTCCGTCATCACATGGCCTCATAGTTGAAATGCTGCCCCTAACCGCCGCAATAGGCTTTGCCTTGATGGCCGCATTGATGGTAAATGTAATTTACCGGAATGAAAAGCGCTAAAACAACACCCTTTTACTGAAAGTAAACATTATGCAAACCGAACAAATCATCACTGCCCTACACAATGCGAAGCTGTACGAAGCAGCAAAGCTGCAATGCGATAACGCTAACATTGACAAACTGTCAATGATTATTGCAGTGGCAACAGGAAATGTTGCAACATACAAAGTATTGTATGACATGTTTTGCCAATTGCAAAGCGGCAGCCAAACCTACAACATTATCTGAAAGATAATATGAAACACTTGCTCAATTGGCTCACAAACCCTCAGCCTATGTCATTAATGACATTCATGTCACCCGTCATAGTGCTTGCTGTGATGTTCATCGGCTTCGCTTTACTGAAAGTAAACTAACATGCAAACCATCATCAATTTCCTCGCTAAAACCATAGGTTTTACTGTCATTGGCAAGGGCAGCAAGAAACGCCATTACACTTTCACATTCAGCGAAGCTGCTGAGTGGGCAGCATGCTACGGCAGACATGGCGGTGCAAGCATATACAAGCATGGCCTATGGGTAGCATCCAGAGGCAAGCATACGAAACCGAAGGTTTATAAAGCTAGTCGGAAAGCCCCTACATTTGACAGGGCTATTGCAAAGTCGTTATAATTGAGGCCGAAACAGCGATTTTGCTGCAACATTCCTGAAAGGAAACACATCATGTTCAAGTCTAAAGCTTTGCTTTCCATCAATGCCGATGCAAAAACTAGCAAGGGTGAAACCTTCGGTTTTCTGACTGGCATTCTCTATCTAGCACCTTACCTTTCCACAAAGTGGAATACATGCAGCATGGCAGCTAAAGCTGAGTGCGGCGAAGCATGCCTCTACACTGCTGGCCGTGGTGCAATGTCAACTGTTGCCAATGGCCGCATCAATAAAACCATTTGGTTTTTTACTGAACGAAACAGCTTCATGCAACAGCTTGCTGTTAACATTCGACAGCTAGTGAGCAAAGCTGCTAAGCAAAGCTTAGTTCCATTGGTTAGACTGAATGGTACTAGCGACATTCGCTGGGAAAGCGTAGCTTTTACAGACAGTGACGGCATAGAATATGTAAACATATTTGCAGCATTCCCTGAAGTGCAATTCTACGACTATACAAAGGATGTGAATCGTAAGGGTTTACCCTTAAATTACGATCTGACATTCTCATACAGTGGTGTCGTAGGCTTTCAGCCTTATGTCAACAAAGCCATTGAAAATGGTATGCGAATGGCTGTCGTTTTCCGTAGTGTCGCTGCTATACCGAAGGTATTTAAAGGCATGTCGGTCATCGGTGGCGATAACAGTGACATTCGTCACTTAGAAGACAAAGGCGTTGTCGTTGCATTGTATGCTAAGGGCAAAGCGAAGCTTGATATGACAGGCTTTGTCGTTGATGCAGCTAAGCCTGTATTCATGCTGCAAGCCGCTTGATTGTAGGCATTCCGTGTAAGGTTGCGAGTCAGCCTTATGCAGAGTGTCTGTACCATGATGATGCGAATAGCCATGTGATGATGGGTTGCATTGTGGCACAGGGATTCAGGCTTTGATTAGCATATGTTATGCGAGGCAAAAGCCGACTAAGTTGTAGGGTTGTTTTCCTGCAACAGTTGACAAGCGAAGTTAAATGTTTGTATAATGTAAGGGCACTGATCGAGGTGCTCCGAAATGTTCTTTAAAAATCTAATGCTAGTGTCGGTGAGGGTGTGTGTTTCTTGACAGGGCATGCATCACTGCTATGGACTAGCCCAATCTGTACAGGGTGAATGTACAGGGCATGCTGACATATCATGCTGATAATATGTGAGTGAATCCATTGTGGCTGTTGGGTGATGGCTATACAGTGGGTTTCAGACAGGGCAGCTTGATGTCCTCTCTGAAGCTATTTCGCTTCGCTTTCCTATAAGGAAATAAACATGGCTAAAACAATTATCCCTGTCACTGCTGGTGTGTCAACATGGGGTGAGAGTAGAGACTGTACAGTCAGGGCATTGGCTAACAGCACTGGTCTACGATATGGCAATGCCCATAACATACTGCGAAAGCATGGCAGGAAAGACAAGCGAGGCTGCACCTGTAATGTGTGGCACGATGCATACATTTCCAATGGCATGTCACTGGTAGGTGTCTACGGCACAACCAAAGGGGCACGATACCTAGCGAAGAAAATATCTGTTGTGGCACAGAAGGGCACAACACTGGGTAGCATACTACCTAAGCTTACAAATGGCAGCTACATCGTCATCATCACACGGCATGCATTGGCTGTGGTAGATGGTGGTGTCGTTGACATGAATTTAAATCGGTCTAACAGCCGTGTCATTGCAGTGTACAAACATTCCTGAAAGGAAACATATTATGGAACACAATTACACAATCACTCTGCATCCGTATGGAAATGTTATCGGTGCTGGCTTTGTGCAGATATCACCCTCTACACAGTATGGGTATTGGGAACATAGGGACGGCAGCGAGGGTGGTGGGCTGTGGTTTGAGGGCAAAGAACTGGCAGATTTTGATGGTGATTATATGCTGCCAAAGGCAGTAGTTAAAATGCTGCGAGATAATGGCTACACATTGGACGAATCATTCGATTAACTTCCTGAAAGGAAACATATTATGTTGGGTATTAATGTTAGGAACACAAAGGATAAACCCTTTGCTGATTTAATTGTCGATGGTTTTAAAACTATAGAGACACGGGAAAGTAATAGTTTGTATCCCTATGTTGGCAAGCGAATAGCAATTGTCAGGACAGGTATGGGCAAAGCCCTTGCAATTGGTGAAGTTACTATCACTGGTTTTAGTTGGACAAATAGTAAATCAATTTTCGATACCTATCAGCCCTTGCATATGGTGACTGAGGACAATGCCTTTTATTTTAAACAAGGCACAGGCAAGTTCATGTATTTCTTAGAGAATGCTGTGCGTTATAAAACCCCTGTTGCTGTTGGCAAGGGTATAGTGGCTAGACAATTAATATCCTGAAAGGAAACACACATGACTTCAATAGAATATTACGCTAAGGTTGCTGATATGCACAAGGCTTATCAGTTGGCAGCACCTATTCCGTATGATCGTTGGGTTGTACTGTATTGGCCTACGATAAAGAAACAATTAACCTCCTGAAAGGAAACAAACACATGATATTACATTGGAAATTTAAAAATAATCATGTCTGGCAGCAGACATTCACCAATGAAAATGAAATGTATAGTTTCATTTATCGGGTTGGTCTTACTATGCACCCTGATATTATCAGCGTGTGGGTTATAGAGGGTGACAAAAAAGTTACTATATCCTGAAAGGAAACACACATGAAAGTATTCGTATACTTTAATCTGCACCGCAAGCTGTTCAGTGTCAAAGCATTAGAGGGTGACATGAAGGGGCGTGTCATAGCACATCGTCATGCTGTGCTGCTCACTGATGCGACATTCAAGGTGTCTGAGGCAGGGCGACAGCGTGTCATCCGTGAACAGCGTAAGAATGTACATGCTGGTGTCAGTGGCACATGGTTTGATGCTGCTAAAGCTGGTGGCAGGGCACATGAGTTCATCAGCAGGAATGGCAGAACCATTATGTACAACCCGTACAAATACGATTCGTTTGTTCACCGATATGGTGAGCATCCGATAAAGTCTGCAAGAGTTGTAGCCCTGTCTGTCAATGACAGCAAGCGTCCATCCATCCACACTTGGGAGTAACTAATATGATGCTTAAACTAGGCAAATGGAATGTTCGCATCGTCAATACTGGCGATCAATATGGCCTCAATATGTGCCTTACTAATGATAAAGCACCGATGGTAGAATTCTACGATGTGCGATATCCACATACTCAATATGGACAGTTTGTTTCTCGCTACTATATCTCCACTATACTTAGTCAAGACAGCCGTGGAGGTGAATACTCTAACGGACTGTGCTTAGATGGCAGAGTGCCAGCGTGGCATGTATCTGCTGAGGATATGGCACAGGTTGTAACCTTTCTGAAAGAACATAATGGAAACGCCTAAATGTTATTACAGCTATTCTGAATCAGCCGACAATGATATCAATAATTGGAGCGTCATTGTAGATGGGCAACCAATATGCAGCAAGCGTACATTTCCTGAAGCTGTGCGCTGTGCTGAGAGTTTTAAACTAAACCCATGTGTATACTTTTGGAATGGTTATATAAAACAGTTTCAACTACTTAATATGAAAGAGGTGAAAGCATGACAACATACATCGACATGTTTAATGTAGACAACTATTACACATGGGAAATGGCAGAGTTACAGGGTGCTGTATATACAGTGGCTATACATTCTGTTGATGAACCACATCATGGTGCTGGTAAATACATTATGGATGACATACTCGCTGCCATTAATGTAACATGTGAGATGTTAGATGGCAGTCCTCATGTTAGAACCCGTATTAGGAGCGAGTAATATGACCGACAAACAAATCAGTGAAGCATTCATTGTTCTGTATAAACTATTGCTTGAGGGCAATACTGTAGAGCATGAAGAATGTTTAGGGCTTGTCGCAGAAGCACAGGCTATTTGGTTAAACGAAAATTAATATTAGGAGCAACTAACATGGCTAAAGTAGTATTTGAAAACAATGAATATATTTTGCGTGATGATTGGAGCATTGAAGATGTTCGCAATGTTATAGAATGTAATAACATTGAAGAGGCTGAGTGCTTCACAGATGATGATTGTGTCCGTGTACTTCAAAGAGTGGCAGAGTGTTTCGATGCTAATTATGGCATCACATGGGACAGTATAGACTTTGTTATCAATCAACTTATAGAAGAAACAAAATGAGTGACGCAGTTATATACTTGTTGCACATGATTGAGATCGTTATACTTTTTATTATCCATTGATGGAGCATTGCAAATGAAAACATTTAAAATAGTTATGACCCGTACAGTTTATCAATGTGCTGAGATTGAAATAGAAGCATCCACTAAATCAGAAGCTGTGCAGCAAGTATTAGATACTCCAGAGCAGCATGTGTGGGATACAGACTTTATATTAGATTATGAAATTGCTTACTTAGAGGAAACAAAATGAAATACTCAGTGACTATTGCATTCAGCATCTTGCAGACTATCGAAGTGGAAGCAGACAGCCGTGAAGAAGCCATGAGCACCGCATGGGATTTGTTCGATCAGAATAAAGCTGTGCTTGGTGAAGGAGAGATTGTTAATATAACTGAAGAGGAAACAAAATGAAAACATTTACGGTGATTGTATACTCCGATGCAGGGCATGCATGGGGTAAGGTGAAGCGTCAAGTGCTGGTGAACTTGGGCATTGCAGATAAGGTGTCTACATACAGCTACCAGTACAAGGACAATGTATATCTTGAAGAAGACTGCGATCTCAGGCTATTGATGGAGGCACTGCCTGAAACAACTCGCATTAAGTTTGTTGAGAAACATACTGATGGCAATAGCCGCATCCGTTCTTATGAGCGTTATGCTGCACAGAGTGATGCACTGGATCATATGTTTCCAGATTTAAAAACCAACCTGTCAAACCTGACAATCTACTCTACAGAAAGCGCAACATCATGATAAGCACAGTCCAAACAGCATGGGAGATATTAAATGCAGCAGTGTATGATCTTGAAGTGGGTGACCCTGCTGATGGTATCAATGCTGTTGAAGAGGCACTGAGTATGTTAGAGAAACTAATTGAAGAAAGCGCAGCATCATGATAGATACTAGAGTGCCATCAATTACACTGGTATATAAGCTAGTGAACGCTGCTATACATGAGTTTAAAGATAAAGAATATGAAGAGGCTATTGAGTCACTTGAGATGGCGAAAAGAACTCTGGAGGATATAGCAGATGTTTAATATGCTGGCAATAAGCGCTGGTTGTTTTGCCCTGCTATCCTTTGCCTTTTGGGTAGGTGGTGAGACTGAGCGTATGAAGCAAGAGCTTATAGCTGCACAGATAGAGAGCAGGTGTTACGCTAAGGGTAAGTTTGAAGCATTCGTTGCTAAGGATGGCACAGACTATGCTTGTTTCAAACAAAACATTGAAACAAAGAAGATTAGCAGATCATCAATTGTTATGGGAGAGTGAGCATGTCATTGGAATATATGCTTGGGTATATGCAAGGACGCAGAGGACAATTTCGTTGTCGGCAAAATGTCAGTGATGAGTATAATGCCGGATACTTGAAAGGGTTTGCGCTATATGAAGGTGACATGATGATACTGAGACAACTAGTTAATAGGTACAACAAATGAAAGGTGCTTATATGATTACTGATATTGATATCAATGACTTTGAAATCCATCCTGTCCGTGAGCTTTACAAGTGTAGGCCACGGAGTTATGTGCAGCTACCAACTGGTGATGTGTTCTACTACGATCACATTGACGGCTCATACAGCTACTGCCTGAACATGTTCGGTGAGGTGTGTCACTTGGCTGCATGGCAGAGTGTGCATCCGCTTGAAAGGGTCAGGCTTCGAATACCAGCACTTGATAAAAACCCTTCACCTGAGTCGGACATTACTTGACAAACATTTAACTTATCGTTTATAATCCAACCCCTAGCAGCAATGTCGCTGTGTCTTTCAAGGAAACTTCAATGTCTAAACATGTCATCTTCTCCCGCAATGCCAACAACACAGCCCTGACAACAGAGCGCATCCAACAGCTATCCCCTGCTGTGTTCGCTACTACCAAGCATGACCGCTTGACTGATCGTTATGTTGCACTGCACACTAGCGACCTCATCCCTGTGATGCAGGACTATGGATATGCTCCAGTGCAAGCAGCACAGAAGCGTAGCCGTAAGGTGAGTGCTGAGCATTCAGCCCACATGATTGCCTTTGCTCGTACCATCGACACTGACTTTGCTCAGGGTGATGTGCGTCCTGAAATCATCCTGTACAACAGCCATGATGGCAGCAGCAGCGTCAAGTTGTTTGCTGGTGCATTCCGATTCATCTGCTCTAACGGCATCGTTGCTGGTGACGGCTTCCAGAATCGTATGTATCACAATACATCTGCACTGTCAGGCTTTGAAGACATGCTGCGTAACACTGTTGCCAACCTGCCAGCTATGATGGAGCGTATCAACCTGCTCAAGAGTGTGCAGTTGTCCAGTGCTACAGCATATGAGATGGCTAAGCGTAGTGTTGCTACTCGTTGGGACATGTTTGATGCACAGACAAAGGGTGTCTATGCCATCGACAAGACCATCACCGATGTGCTTGCCATCAACCGCAATGAGGATGACCACATGGATGCATTCACTGTGTTCAACCGCATTCAGGAAAGCGTCATCCGTGGTAAGGCATTCGTCAAGAGCCTGACTGAAGCAACACCATACGGCTCTATCCGTAAGGCTCGTCCCATCAACAGCGTGAAAGAAAACATCCGCATCAATGGCGAGTTGTGGAACATTGCTGAAGAGATGGCTGCGTAACTGTTGCAATGGCCTTGACCGCTATGGGGTTCTTCCGTTAGACAATCGGTGACAGCATGGAGAGACATGCATCTGTATTAATGAAGCGCGAGGAACATAATGGATAAAGACAAAGCAATTGGTATGTTCATTGGCACAGCTATCGGTGACGCACTTGGTGCACCATTAGAATTTACACAGCCAAACACAGGGCATCCGCTCACAGAGATGGTGGGTGGTGGCTTTCACAACACTGATATCGGTGAGTGGACAGATGACACAGCCATGATGGTGTGCATTGCCGATGCTTACATCAACTTCAAAACCTTTTCACCAAAGGTGATTGCAAATAACTTCGTTGATTGGAAACGCTACGGCACACATGGTACTCGTGACTATTGCTTTGACATTGGCCGTGTAACATCTGATGCACTGTCGAGCATTGAGAAGTCCCGTGTCTATGGTGGCAACACCTCCTACAACACCAACGGTAATGGTTCTATCATGCGAATGGCAGCTAATGTTGTGGTCAATCACAGATGTGTTGCACTGGCTGTCGGTGAGTCTGTTGCTACAGCACTGATTACACATGGCACAAAGGACACTGTGCAATATGTGTCGGCACTAGGCGAGGAGTTGTTCTTCGGTAAGGCGTTGCCCTTTTACGACAAGCTGCGTGTCAAGGGTGCTGACAAGCCTGATGGTTCTGTGATGGGCTGCTATGCTTCAGCATGGGATAGCATTGCTCGTACAACAAACTTTGAGGACGCTGTTGTACATGCTATCAACAAGGGTGGCGATGCTGACACAGTGGGTGCTGTCACTGGTATGATTGCTGGCCGTATCTATGGATACTCTGGTATCCCTAAGCGTTGGCTCGACAAGCTGGTCAAGCATGATGAGTTGCTGGCTATGGCAAACGATCTGTACTATCTCTACGAAGGGGACTGACATGACTGTACAAGTGACAAGCGATGGCGCTGCTGTCGTTGACACAGAGTATTTCTGGATACCTGTAGATGAGCACACACCAAGAGGTGCAAAGCTACAGCTACTAGGGCAGGGTGGCGTAGCCGTCTACGCTAATTACGATGGTGATAAATTCTGGACACACTGGTGTCCTTTGCCTAAGAAAAGGGCAACTCGTAAGGCATACCCGTCCGTAGTATTAGATGATCACGGCTATGTGGGTGCGAATGAGTGGCACAACATAGATAAACCAGTGATTGGTGTTGTGCTTTTGTTAGTTGTAATGGTCGTTAGTCTTCTGATATTGTTAGGCATGCACTTAAGCAGGATGCTCCCATGAAATTGCCACGCTATCTGTTATCGTTCATCCGCTATGACACTACACACTACCGCTACAACCCTCCAGTAGATGCGATTGATGCTGGTATAGTTGAGCGTAAGGCATGTGGCACAGACTACGAAGCTGCTGTGGAATATGCTGAGAAGCATAACGCAATCATGGATGCGTGGCGTAAGGAACACCGCTACCTAAAGAACTTGTCTGAGAGGTCTAGGGTTGAAGACCTGTTCAAGTCCTACATAAATAGCATTGGTTACAAAGCCCTGTCGCAGAAGAGCAAGACTGATTATGTCTACTACTTGAAGCAATGGTTTCATGACACCACAGTGGCACAGGAACTATACAGGACAAGGCTGTGTGACATTGCCACACCAATGTGTCAGCGCATCTATGACAAGCATGCAGAGAACAGCATCAGCCTTGCCAATCACACACTGGCTGTCTATCGTTTGTTGTTTAGCTTTGCTATTCGCAATGGCTTTACAAAGCACAACCCTTTCACTGAGGTGAGTAGACGGCAAGACAAACCAAGGCGTGTGGTGTGGGAAAAGAAACACATCAAGCAATTCATGGACAAGGCATTCACCAAATATGAGTGGCGTAACATTGGACTGCTGGTGTACATGGCCTACTCATGGGGTCAACGCTTGGGCGACATGCGACTGCTCACATGGGACAACTACAATGCTGACACTGGCGTGATGAAGCTGGAGCAGAGCAAGCGTAGGGCAAGGGTGGAGATACCAACTAGCGCTGCCTTGCGTGAGATGCTGGCACAGCAGAAGGCTGACATTGGCTGGCAAAAGTACATTGTCCCGTCACCTATTGGTGATGGCAGTGGTGGCTTTAAACCCTACAGTCTATTGCAATTGGCTAAGGTTGGTGGCACAATCATGCGAGAGTCTGGCATACCAGATCACCTTAAGATGATGGACATGAGGCGAACAGCAGTGACTGAGATGATTGAAGCTGGTGTACCGCTGACCAATGTCATGTCTGTCACAGGACATGCAACAACACACAGCCTTACACCTTACATCAAGAACACATTAAAGAGTGCATCTGTTGCACAGGATATGAGGGATATGATATGAATATCACCAAAGACATTACTCGCAAGGACGGGGTACGCACTGTCACTGTGCAGCTTGCTGCTGGTGAGAGACTCATGGCATTCAAAGAGGACAGTTATTACCGACTTGGTGGGCAGCTTGACGATGTTGTGGGCGGGTACTGCATCATTGACAGTTCGCGTGTGTACTGGTGCAGCATTGAACAGAAGTGGGTGGACGCATGAACAAAATAGACAAAGCACTTGCATTGCAGTGCCGCCTAATCACAAATGAAATGCGTGGTATTTATCCAGATACTTTGCAGGATTTTGCTGATCTAGTCCGTGCGGATGAGCGCAATGCAATCTACGATCAGTGGCACTCATGTGTCATGTCAGACTTAGAGAACGGGGTGAAGTGGTTGAATGAGAAGGCTGCTGCTGAGTGGCATAAAAACTATCCAGCGCAGAGTAATTTGTTTCCATCATGGGTTGAAGCAAGGGGACAATCATGACTGAAGAAGAATTGAAAGACATGCTGAAGGCGCGGGATATGCTAGATGCACAACCAGTGCCAGAACTTTCGCCAGAAAGGTTGCACAACATTATGGAAGCTATGGGATTTGCACAGCGCCAGTGGGTAGGGCTGACAACCAATGAATTACTTGAGTGCGCCAAAGACTTTGACGGGAAACTACCTCAAGGATGGGCAAAGATTGTTTACTTGGCTCAAGACATACTTAAGGAGAAGAACACATGAAAGTTTATAAGCACAGCAATGGTGAACTACATTGGTATCCAGAAACAATTCCCAAAGGATGGTATGTTCAGCTAGACCCAAATACATTTGATGTTATGTGGTGTAGACATTAGACTAGGAGTTAAAATGAAAGTAACAATTGGTAAATATAAAAACTGGTTTGGTCCTTATCAACTAGCTCAGGCTCTTTGCTTTTGGATGAAGGATGACACCGATTGTGTACACAAATTTGGTGAGTGGTTGGCACATGGCAGTGTGTGTCCTGCACCAAAGAAAGGTGACACGATTGTGTTGAGGGATGATCGACCCATGACAATGCTGTATAAGTTTTTAACTTGGATACACACCTTTCGCAATCAAAAGATTAGTGTACACATTGACAAGTGGGATACATGGAGCATGGACAACACACTTGCCCACATCGTATTGCCTATGCTCAAGCAGCTAAAGGCAAGTAAACATGGTGCGCCGCATGTTGATGACAAGGATGTGCCAGCTGAGTTGAGATCAACAGCAGCACCGCCTAAAGAAAATGAATATTGTGTTGATGACAACCATTTCAAACGATGGGATTGGGTGATGGGAGAAATGATCTTTGCTTTTGAAAGTCAATTCAATGATTGGGAAGAACGGTTTCATACTGGCAATCATGATATACGCTGGATTAACAATGACAGTGGAGTGTATCAAATGATTACAGGTGACAAGGACACATACAAGTACGACATGAAAGGTGCTGCTGCTTATCAGAAGCGGATATCGAATGGATATAAATTGTTCGGTAAATATTATGAAAACTTATGGGACTAATATGAATAAGCTTACAGGTGCTGCCCTTGACCGAGCGGTAGCCAATACGATGGGGCTTAAAAGCGTACACAATTGTGAGGAATGGGGAGAACACATGAACCGCATAGAAGAAGATGATGACATCCAAGACTACAAGAAGCCGTGGGTAGGGCTGACGGATGAAGAGCGCATGAGAGTCTTGCAATTCATAGACCCAAAAACCGTTAGGCTTCCACCGAGATTTAAGAAGTTTGCCGAGTCAATTGAGCAATTGCTAAAGGAGAAGAACACATGACCAAAGACGAAGCACTCAAGCTGGCGCTTGATGCGCTGGAGAACATATCAACCGCTTTGCGCGAAGACGATGTACTTGGTAGCGACAGTGAACTGATGCTGAACGCCATCACCGCCATCGAAGAAGCCTTGGACGAGTGTGATGAAGATGAACTCATCATTCGATACCACGAAATGACAATCAAAAGGCTAGAAAAACGCATTGAAGAATTGACGGCACATCCACAACAAAGTATATGGGTAGGGCTGACGGATGAGGAAATACTACAAGGCAACAAAGAGTCTTGGGTAACTTTACAGGCATGGCAGTCTGCTGTTTGGTGGGCAGAAGCCAAACTCAAGGAGAAGAACACATGAGTGCATGGTTGATTGCCGTTATCGGCGTGGTATATTTAGTGGTTGCTGTTGATTTAATTATCAAAGGTAACATAGGATTGGGCATAGCCTTCGTTGGCTATAGCATAGGTAATGTAGGCTTATACATTGCAGCAAAGGCTGTAGCATGACATGTAAATGCGCTAGCGACAACCCATTCCTTTGGAATGTAAATCGTAGATCATCATCGTTTGCCAATGACCCTTTGTATACGGCAAGACTTAGTAGCGGAAAAACAACAGGTCAAATTATGACGGATGTTGTAAAGAAGAAACGCGAAGAGAATGTAAACTATGGTTCAGTCTATGGGTTGAACAATGACAGAGAGGCGGCAATGCTTCGTGCTAAATTGTTTAACATCTTTGCAAGAACTCCACCAAAATAGAGACATGGCTTTCATAAAGACACATACCCGCTGTGAGAAATGTGGCAGCAGTGATGGCTGTGCTATCAATAATGATAGATCAACCTACTGTTTTGTTTGTTCTGTATATACACCACCTGATGATGAGAAAGAATACACTGTGATTGATGTAGAAATTAAAGCGCCAGATATGTCGTTCCTCAAGAACTATGGCAATGGCAATGCTGTGTCTGTGGTCGATAGACGCATTACTAAAACAACAATGGAACGCTTCGGTGTTGTTCGTGATGAGGATAAGTATTACTTTCCCTACTACGACAAAGACCTACAGCTTGTAGCTGCTAAGGTGAGAGGTGTGAAGGACAAGACCTTTGTTGCCAGTGGTGCATGGTCTAAGGGTACGCTGTTCGGACAGAACCTCTTTCCTACTGGTGGCAAGTACATCACCATTGTTGAGGGTGAGTTCGATGCACTGGCTGCATACCAAATGACAGGTAGCAAATGGCCTGTCGTTAGCATTCGCAATGGTGCAGCATCGGCTGTCAAAGACTGTCGTGCCAACTACGAATACTTGAACAGCTTCGACACCATTGTCGTTTGCTTTGATGGTGATGCTGCTGGTATCAAGGCCAGCAAAGAAGTGGCTGAGCTTTTCGGTAGCAAGTGCAAGGTGTTCAAGCCTGTTGCTGATCACAAGGATGCGTGTGATTGGCTTGCTGAAAGCAAAGAAGCAGCATTCGTTGATCGCTGGTGGAAGGCTGAGTCCTTTGTACCTGATGGCATCGTAGCTGGTAGTACGCTGTGGGATGTTGTGTGTACACCAATGGCACCAGCCGATTGCAACTACCCGTGGGCAGGGTTGAACGAGATTACCTATGGCATCCGCTTCGGTGAGCTTGTCACCGTCACTGCTGGCAGTGGCTTAGGTAAGAGTCAGGTGCTGCGTGAGGTGGTGTGGCATCTGTTGCAAAAGACGAAGGACAACATTGGCTTGATGTTCCTTGAAGAGAGTGTTCGCAAGACAGCGCTGTCGATGATGAGCTTGGCAGCTAACGCACCATTGCATCTACCTGATGCTGTTGTCTCCAATGAAGAGCGTGAACGAGCTTTTGCTGAAACACTTGGCACAGATCGGCTGTTCTTGTTTGATCACTTTGGCAGCACATCAATTGAGAACATTGTCAATCGTGTACGCTACATGGCAAAGGGTATGGGATGCAAGTATGTATTCCTTGATCACCTGTCCATCATTGTGTCAGCACAAGACAATGGTGATGAGCGCAAAGCCATTGATGAAATCATGACGAAGCTGCGTATGTTGGTACAAGAAACAAACATTGCCCTCATCATTGTTAGTCACTTGAAACGACCAGCCAATGAAGGCCATGAGGAAGGTGCGCTTACATCATTGTCACAGCTTCGCGGCTCTGCCGCAATTGCACAGCTGTCAGACATGGTGATTGGTCTTGAGCGCAATGGACAATCTGAAGACCCTGTGATTCGCAACACCACTAAGGTGCGTGTGTTGAAGAATAGATACAGTGGACAGACAGGACCAGCCTGTCACTTGCATTACAACAAGCACACTGGTAGAATGTTGGAAGTTGAACCTGAACCTGATGGAGAATTGTTATGAGTGATTGCAAACTGTCGGTAAATGTTGATAAGTGCCTACCAATTGAAACATTAAGGAACGAACATGAGCGAGATAGAAATCTATTGGCAAGCGATAAGAAAGAAGAGTCCTAGACCTTTACCAGAGTTTAAGAACCTACAACCAATGCACCAGCATATGATTATTCAAAGCGTCAACTTGTTACTAGCTGTCATCAATGGTGCATCTAATGACATGGCTTGATCGAACCCTGATAAGGGGTGACTTCCTTTGTCTGTGTACAACAGAGGCTGAGTTTGTAAAAGAACTTAAGCGAACAAAGGTGCCAACCCCGTGGCCTAAGTGGATTGACGATGACGCTCTTGCCATGACACACTATGTTGTCACAGCAAAAGGAAACAGGGTTAGCTTTGTATGTATTGCTGACAAAAAACTGGATGGCATACCAACAGCGGGTCTGTTAGTACATGAGGCTGTACATGTGGTGCAGGAATACTTGAGATACATTGGTGAGGAATCACCAAGCATTGAGTTTCAAGCATATGCTATACAGGAAGTGAGCAATCATTTGATGTATGCTTATTCAGATAAACAATTAAAGAAGAGGAAATGAAATGGATTGGGTATACGATATTGAAACATACCCTAACTGCTTCACCTTCACAGCCATCTGTGCAGACAACTCACGCACTCATGTGTACGAATGCTCATCACGAAAGAATGATGTGTCGCAATTGTTTGAGTTCTTAGATATGTTGCATGACAAGAAGCACAGGATGGTTGGCTTCAACAACAAGGGCTTTGACTATCCAGTGTTGCATGAGTTGCTTGAAGTGAGGGCTAAAGCTGTCACAGTGTCGGGCAAGGCTGTTGCCAAGAAAGCATACAAGGTTGCACAAGACCTCATCTCTGTACAAGCTGAGCATAACAATGCTCGTTTAAAAGAGCATATAAAGCAGATAGATCTATTTAAGATACATCACTTCGACAACAAGGCACGAGCCACTAGTCTGAAGATGATTGAATTTAACATGAAGTCTGACAGCATTGAGGACTTGCCATTCCCTGTTGGCACTGAGCTTACTGACAGTGAGATTGATGTGTTGCTTAAATACAACATGCATGATGTAGTGAAGACGCTCGACTTCTATAACATCTCATTGAATCTCATCCGCTTTCGTGATGAGTTGTCGAAGAAGTATAAGCGTGACTTCACCAATCACAATGATACAAAGATCGGCAAAGACTACTTCATCATGCAGCTTGAGAAGACAATGCCAGACTCATGCTACAAGAAAGACAGTACTGGTAAGAAGGTTATTAACCAGACTAAGCGTCCATTGATTGCCATCAAAGACTGCTTGTTTAGTTACTATGACTTCCAACGACCAGAGTTTAAGGCAATCTTTGAATGGTTCAAGAAGCAGACCATCACTGAAACTAAGGGTGTGTTCTCTGACATTGCAGAAGACAAGCTTGAGCGAGTGGCGATGTTTGCTGACATGAACATCATGCGTAAGAAGTTTAAGACAGAGCAGATAGACGAAGAGCTTGCTGTGTTCAAAGCTGCTTACCCTGCTGGCTGGATTGATAAGGTGGAGTTGAAGGCCAAGAAGAAAGGCCAGCCTGTCTATTCCTACTGGTACTGCTGGCATGAAGCTGAGACATTGAATGTCATGGTTGATGGCTTTCGCTTTGACTTCGGCACTGGTGGTATTCATGGCAGCTTGTCATCATGCATCGTAGCTGAGAGCGATACTCACCAGCTTATTGATGCTGATGTTAGCTCTATGTATCCGAACATTGCCATTGCCAACAGGGTGTATCCAGAACATCTCACTGACAGGTTCTGTGACATCTACAAGGATGTGTACGAGCAGCGTAAGAGCTACCCCAAGGCTAGTGCTGAAAACGCCATGCTGAAGCTGGCATTGAATGGTGTGTATGGTGACAGCAACAACCAGTACAGCCCCTTCTATGACCCTCAATACACCATGACCATCACTATCAACGGACAGCTTAGCCTGTGCCTGTTGGCTGAGAAGCTGTTGACTATTGAGGGATTGTCGCTGGTGCAGGTCAATACCGATGGTGTCACTGTGTTGTGTCCACGCAACATGATGGACAGGTACAACACCATCTGTGAAGCATGGCAGCAGCAGGTAGGATTGCAGCTTGAGTATGCCAACTATTCAAAGATGATTATCCGTGATGTGAATAACTACCTTGCCTTCTACACCGATGGTAAAGTTAAACGCAAGGGAGCATATCAGTATGAAGGATTGGGATGGCATCAAAACCAAGGTGGATTAGTCATCCCTATGGCAGCTGAAGCAAACATGATTTATGGTACAGACATTAAAGATTTTGTACAAAACCATAAAGACATGTACAATTTCATGCTGAGAACAAAGGTGCCACGCAATAGCAAGCTTATGCTGGTGATGGATGATGGTACTGAAATACAACAGCAAAACATTTGTCGTTACTACGCTTGCAAAGATGGTGGTAAGCTGGTTAAAATCATGCCAGCATTGATTGAGGGTGGTGAAGATAGAAGGTTGTCAATTGACAGCAGCTGGAATGTTAAGACATGCAACAACATCAAAGACTTCGGCAATGATATTGACTACGATTATTACATTGCAGAAGCTGAGAAGCTTGTTGTACAATAGGGTTTTCTTCTTTAGTAAAAGAAGCGGCATAGGTAGCCTCGTTAGTGCTACTGTTTTTAAAAAGGAAATGATATGACTGAAGAAGTTAAAGCTATCAAGATTAAAGCAGATGTGTTCTGGTGTCAGCATGACAAGATCAATGAGATGAGCGGAAAGTTCCAACTTAACCTGTGCAACCTCTCTGATGCAGCAGCCGCTGCGTTTGAACAGATGGGTATCAGTGTGCAGATCGGTGAAGACAAGAAAGCCGACATGGGTAAATACATCACATGTAAATCTGAGAAGCCTATTCGGGTATACGATACAGATGGTGATGAGATTACTGGACAGATCGGTAATGGCAGCAAGTGTAAAGCTCTGGTCGGCAGCTACGATTGGACATATAAAAACAAGAAAGGCGTTAGCCCTTCCCTGCGTAAGCTTATCATCACTGACTTGGTTGAGTATGCTGTTGGTGGTGATCTCGATGATGATGACATCTTGTGATTGGTAATGACAATAGCACTGATTGACAGTGACATTGTTGCCTACCGCATAGCATTCGCATGCGAGAATGAAAATGAAGTCACTGCTAGGCGTAGGCTTGATAGTTACTTAACAGACATTCTTGTATGCGGTGTTGACAGCACATATCCTGATTGCTTCGTAGATAGTTGGCAATTGTTTCTCACTGGAAAGAATAACTTCCGGTATGACATTGCAACAACAGCGGTCTACAAAGGAAATAGGATTGCCCCAAAGCCTGAACATTTGCCAGCATTACGCAAGCATATGATAGAGGAATGGGGCGCTTGTGTTTCTGAAGGGCAAGAAGCTGACGATGATGTTGCTATTGCTGGCACTGAGCATGGTGATAGTGGCATCATGGTGTCATTGGATAAGGACATTGATCAAGTAGCAGGGTGGCACTACAACTTCGTAAAGAAGCAGGGCTACTATGTAAGTGAAGCAGAAGGCTTATTCAAACTATACTGTCAGATATTGACAGGAGATACAGCAGATAACATCATCGGTATCAAAGGTGTTGGTCCTGTAAAGGCTAACAAAATACTCAGTGATTGTGTCTATGAATACGACATGTACTGTCGTTGTGTAGAAGCATATGATGGTAATGAAGATCGTGTAATTGAGAATGCTCGATTACTTTATTTACGCAGAACAAAGGACGAACCTTTATGGAACCCACCAGAGAAGACATGAAACCAAATGATGTGGCGATGATACTGCGTCCAATCATTGTAGAAGGCGAAGAATGGGATGGAGGTTTTGAAGTATTGATTGCTGGTATTGGACCTATAACAATGCCAGAAGATAGCATCCGTGAGTTGATCAGCATGGCAATGTTGGTAGCCACTACTATCCCTATGATGGAGAGTGATTCAGAGCTTACAGAAAAGATCATGATTGAGTGCGCTAAGGTGTACGGTGATGCTGATGATGTTGATATTCAAACTATGATAGCTACAGAGGAAGGTTTGTCACTCACTGTTAATAGCAAAACAGTTGGAGGTATGCAATGAGGAATAGTTGCAATGGTTGTTTCTATCTAAACCAAGTGAGAGAAGAGGAGCCTTGTTACACCTGTCATAACTATTGCAACTGGGTTGCCAAAGACTTTTTAGCTAGCGTTCCTGATACACATGTTGGCAAGACTATTTTTTCTGAACGACAACAGGAAATTAAGGGTCACACTTACGATTCTTTGAGATACGCAACTAAGGCTGGTGTTAAGTTTGATCAGGACAAACCTCAATGGACTCTGGTTCCTTTCAAAGCCCTTGACGAAGTGGTGAAGGTGCTGACCATTGGTGCAAGGAAGTATGCTCCTGACAACTGGAAGAAGGTGCCTAACGCACGGCAGCGCTACATTGATGCAGCGTTCCGTCACATGTCAGCATACGCCAGTGGTGAGAAGCTTGATGCTGAGACAGGTAAGAGCCATCTGGCACACGCTATGTGCTGCTTGCTATTCTTGCTGGCGTTTGATCTGGATAAAACTTTGGAGAAAACTAATGGCTAAAGCTACTGTCACTGTTGAGTTTCATGTAGATGTAGATGATCTTGGTGCTGCTTACAGCAATGAGGATTATCTCATTGAAGAAATTAAAGATCAGATATCTTACGGGCTGTACAGGTTTGATGCTCAGGAGGTTATGTTTACCCGTGTTGATATTGAAGGACTATGATGGAAAACATTGTTATCCATTTAGCCAGTAATGGTTTCATCGTCACATACAACGAAGAGTTTTCTCAACAAGACTACATTGCATACGACATTACAGAAGTTTGCGAGATTGTTCGTGACATCTTACGGGCAGCAACATACAATGTTGACATGTCTAATGTTGTAACAAACACTGTGCCAAATGCATAACTCCGGTGAATGGACTGACGCGAGGTTCCGAAGCTTCATCACTTCGGCGCTTCGTGCTGCGTCCAGACGCTGGCCTCCTAAGTACAAGTCTTTGAAAGAAGCCTTTGTCGGTAAGAAGGTTAATGCAAAAACTGGTAAGATTGCAATGCACTATAAGTGCGTTACCTGTGATGGCATCTTTGTTGCTGCTGATGTACAGGTAGACCACATCTACCCTGTCGTTGACCCTAAGAAGGGCTTCATCAGTTGGGATGTGTACATCACTAGAATGTTCTGTGAGATTGATGGGCTTCAAGTGATGTGCAAACCTTGCCATAAAGAGAAAACTACCCAAGAAAAACTTGAAAGGAAAATGAAATGAACTTTCTACCATTGCTTGCCCTGCTATTTATTGGGCTTAAACTTACAAACTATATTGATTGGAGTTGGTGGTTAATAACGGCTCCGTTGTATGTGCCAGCAATCATTGCTATACTTGCGTTGATAGGTGGACTTGTTGCAGGTGGTAAACTAAGTATAAGGAAAATGAAATGAAAATCACAGTTGAATCTATTAAAGAGAACGAAGACGGGTCTGCTGATTGCAACATCTATCTTGATGAAGATGCTAAAGAATTTCTAATCAGATACGCCATCATTGCTTGCCTAACAGAGGCTATTGAGAATGGCAGAAAAGCAACCCCTCCTGTTGCAGAAACAATACAGGATGAAAATAAAGAAAGCAAGGGTGATGAATCAGGTATAACTACTGTTTCTAATTAGCGCGGGTTACGTCAGTGGTCAGACTATTAGGCTCATAACCTAAAGGACGGAGGTTCGAATCCTTCACCCGCAACCACTTCATCAACAGGGGCTTCGGCCCCTTTTTCACCCGCCTGAATAGGAACATGAATAGCATTATGAATAAATACCCAGTGGTATTGGACATCTCTAGAGACTCTTTATTTGACGAACTTGGACTTCAAAGGCTTAAAGAAAGCTACATGCGTGACGATGAGACTAGCCCACAGGAGCG
>Ga0315901_10002240_pt1 | contig 26926 bp, 24 predicted proteins | sample LakEriMetagenome_10_FD_203761 | JGI IMG/M metagenome (GOLD analysis project Ga0315901, IMG submission 203761) | Freshwater fungal communities from buoy surface, Lake Erie, Ohio, United States - Buoy 2 MA116 | ecosystem: Environmental > Aquatic > Freshwater > Lake | place: USA: Lake Erie, Ohio...
CGCGAGCGAGAGGCCTACGCGATTCAAGAAGCCTATCTGATCATGGTGTCGAGCCCGGTGCGAGCCGGCTACTTCCCGGCTCGCGCGCCCTGTTAGCGAACGCTTTGGGCATCAGGTCTTGTTCGACGGTGCGCGTTCGTCTTCATATTCCCCGTGGGACCAGGTGCCGCTGAACAGACGACCGTCCGGCGTGCGCATCTGGCCATGCCCATGGGGGTGTCCGTCGGCCCATGCCCCTTCATACCAGCTGCCGTCCTCGTGTTCATAGCGGCCTTGGCCGTTCTGCAGGCTGTCCTTCCAATCACCTGTGTAGACGCCATCCTTGCGAGTTAGCTTGCCCTTGCCTTCGGCCCAGCCGCGCACCATGCTGCCCTCATAAACTTCTTTCTGTACGCCCTTCATGTACCAGGTGAGCTTGCCCTGACCATGCGCAAAATTATCCTTGCAGGGACCACTCCAGCTGATGCTTTCGCCCTCTTGCGGGAAGATGTTCGCAACCTTGCATCCACGTTTGTCGGTAATCCAATCGACGTCGGCGGCCAGCGTTGCCAGCGGCAGGCTGAGCAACAGCGCGAGGCCAAATGATTTCAGTCTCTTGTTCATATTGTAAATTTTTGTCAAATTAGTTAAGGGATTCGTTGATTGCCAGAGATTCGGGGCATCAAACCCGCTTTACGTTACCACCAATGCGGGTTTCGTGTCAGAGGCTGGCTAGCGCAGCTGAGCCATCGTGCCCGCAGCACCTGCGCTGATCTATACTCAACTGAGATGTGCTTCGAGATCGTTCTTTTCCCGAGACCGCCAATTCATGACCCTACTGAAGTTTTCGACCAGCTATCTGGATTCACTGATCGCCGAGGCAAAGCGCTCCCCGAGACGACGACAATTCAGAAATGTGCATCTTTCCATGGCCGAGCCTGCTCAGCGCTTGTTCAATGCGATCGAGCCGGGCAGTTACATTCGTCCGCACAGGCATCTGAGCGATCCGCGAGATGAGACGCTGATCGCAGTGCGCGGTCTCTTTGCGTTGATCATTTTCGATGATCACGGCGAGATCACGGATATCGTTCGCCTCGGCTCGGAAAAATACCTCGAGACCGCCGCCTGCAGCGCGGGTGTGGAACTAACGGCAGGCACCTGGCACAGCCTGGTCGCGCTGGTGCCGGGCTCGATACTGATGGAAATCAAGGCCGGACCCTTCAACCCGCAGGCACCCAAAGAATTCGCGCCCTGGTCGCCTGAGGAGGGCAGCGTGGCGGCACAGGACTATCTCGACGGCCTGGTTCTTGCGGCCCAGGCAGTGGTTCAACGCGCCTCGACGGGTGCCGTGAATGCGTAACCCAGCCGGTGCGCGGTCTCAAGCGGCAGCTCGGTGCCCAGCTGCTCTTTGGCTTTGTTGCGCAGTCGGCGTATGAGAATTTCCATGCGCCGCATGTCGTAGCTTGCCGGCTGATGACCAAGCGCGAGCACGATATCGTTTTTCGATACGGCGGCCCCCGGTGATTGCGCCAGCATCTGAATGACTTGCGCCTCCGAATGGGTGAGTTTCAGCTGGCGTCCGGATGGTGCGGCCAGTGTCCAGTGGACTTTGTCCAGCGTCCAGGTATTGTTCGCAGACGCCTTCAGGCGTTTCAGGAGCTTCTGCACCAGCAGCGACAACTCTTCAAGCTGCACCGGCTTGACGAGATAGGCATCAGCACCCGATTGCATACCGGCGATCCGTTCCTGAGGATGACCCCGTGCGCTGCAAATCACCAACCCGGCTTTTCCCGCTGGCTGCGATGCCAGCCAGGCCAGCGCGTCGCCATCCGGCAGACCCAGGTCGAGAATCATCAGATCCACCGTGTGCAAGGCGCGCCAGGCAGTGGCGGCTTTCAGCGTACCGACGCCGTGCACATTCAGGCCATCCATGGTCAGGAAGGTCACCATCGCCTCACGCAACGGCGTTTCATCTTCGACAACCAGCACGTGAGCGGAGGATTGAGGGATATCGTTCATGGGATGATTGTCGTGATGGTTTGTTTGGCGGTTGATTCGCGGGTCGTCTCCGGGAACCACATCGTGAACATGCTTCCATGACCGGGCTCGCTGATCAGTTCGATATGGCCGTGGTGATTATTGACGATACTCTTTACAAGTGGCAGTCCGAGTCCAGTGCCACGCGCGTGCTCTTCGGACGGTACGCGGAAGTATTCCTCGAAGATGTTCTCCTGATATTCAGAGGCGACCCCCCTGCCGCGATCTGTCACGCTGATACCCAAAAAGCCTGGCTTGCGGCAGGAGGCGATCGTGATCGTGCTACCCAAATCAGAAAATTTGCACGCATTATCGATCAGGTTCAGCAGTGCGATATCAAGCAATTCCTTGTCCGCGTGCAGCAGCGGTGCCGCAGGATCGATCCGGGTCTCGATGCTGTGCCCACCGACGAAGGCCTGATTCTCGTTCAGGAATTGCGGCAACCAGTTTGCCACAGAGACGGGCACGACCGTCATGGGTCGCAAGTCAGGTCTGACCTGACCATCGGCGAGCCATTGGTCGAACATTTTCACGAGACGCTGCGTGGCGCTGGAAATAGCATCGAGCCGACTGAGGTGATCCGGGCCGGCTGACGCGGGAGATTTTTTCATCAGTGCCACCTGGCTATCGATGATGCCCAGCGGATTGCGGAACTCATGGGAGATCAGCGAACCGAAGCGCACATACTGCGCCAGCACAGCTTTTTCAGTCGCCAGGGACAGGTTCAGCTGCGCGGTTCTCTCCTCGACAGCGTTTTCCAGACGCTGCTCGCTTTCTTTCATCACCTGCATCAACTGCTCACTCGAGGCAAGTGCTTGCTGCTGGGCGTGCTCACGCGCATCCCGCTCATGCCTGACGGTATCGGCTAGAGCAAAAGCGAGCAGCAGCATTTCCGCCGCAGACGAGATCTGTACACTGTACGCGGTGAGGGCATTGGTCTGCACCAGACCAAAGATGCGCAGGCTGGCCACTACGCCGCCCCCCAGCAGAATGCACCAGGCGAGCAAGAAAAAGCGAGCACCGGGTATATTTCGCCGCACCGCGATGATGCCGGTTCCGACGATCAGCGGTGTGGCCATCAGGGACGCGAAGACGAAGCTTTGATAGATCCAGTATCGGGGTATCGCCAGCCATAACGAGCACGTCAACAGCAATGCGATCAGAATGCAGACAGTGGCTGCCCCGTGCAGCAAGCGCGTGATGCGTGGTGCAATATCCCGGCCCTTGAGAAATACCACCGCGAATTCGATAGCAAAAGCCAGCGCCGCGCTAAGGAACAGCGTCTGCGAAATGACATCGAAATCGGAGGCGTCCGGCCAGATGAACAGACGACCGAAACCATTGCCAGCAAAAATGCCCAGACCCAGCAAGCCACAGAACAGGGTGTAGAGCAGAAATCGAAGGTCCTTCAGCGATACCCAAAGGAAGAAGTTATAGAGCAGCAGCGCGATCAGCCCGCCAAAGTACAGCGCTTGCAGAGCCAGCGTATTTTGTACTTCTTCATAAAATGCTCCGGGCTTCCACACATTGATCGGCACTGTAAGCGCGTAGTGGCTTTGCAGCCGGAAGTAGTAATCGCGTGGCTCTGTCGTGACGCTTATCGGAAAAAGAAAGAAGCGGTGCGCCAACGGGCGGGAGGAAAAAGGGCGGGCCGAGCCCGTCAGCACAGGCAGCTGATCGGGTGCATGGAACTCGATATTCTCCAAACCCAGGTAGGGAATTTCAATCAGCCAGTCCGCTGGCGCGTCTTCGGCACGCGATAAGGAGAGCTTGATCCAGTGGGCGGATTGACTGAAACCCAGGCTGATGTCGCCGGGCTGGGACCATGGTTGGAATTTCTGTTGAAATTTTGGTGAGCTGACATCGGCCAAGCTGAGCTCGCCGGTGGGATCCTCCAGTAGCGATGTCTCGGCAGACAACTGATAAACGCGTTCATTTTTTGAGAGCGTCAGCGAGTGCGCCTGTAGCGCACATAGCGAGAGGAGCAGCGCAGCAACCCGTTTGAAAAGGTGATCGCGGATCAACATCCGGGTATTGTAGTTGCCCAGAGCAAGGCCACGCATGAAACTAGGGGCTTGATGGCCGGGCTATTTCCGGCCCTCGTTCACGCATTGCATGGTCTTATGCCAGAACATCGCCCCTGATCCGCCGTACTCCTCGGGCAGCATCAGCATGCTCAGATGAATCGCTTCCAGTTCTTTCATCCGGTGGTAGTTCATCAGCCCGCGACGCTCGAGTTCTTTGTACGAGGCGCAGTTGGCTTCAATTTCGCTCAGGCTGGGGTGTTGCGCATGCGCGCACTCATGAAAATAAACAAAGTCCCAGATGGCCGGTGTGCCTTTGGCGGTTTTTTTGTGGGCCTCGGCATCGATAATGATAGTGGGCCAGCCATCCGCTGCGAGCCGCATCACAGCGACGGCTCTGCCGAGTTCAGGATGGCGCTCATCGCTGTTTTTGTAGGTATTCCAGATTTCGGTAGCCGTGCCGGACAGGCCATCATGGGAAAAATGGCACTGCACTTCATCACCATTGGATAAGACGAATGCGAAGGCAGGCAGACTTGCGCATTGAATCAGGCATGCGACAGACAATTTCTTTAACAACTCTACCCATGTTCTCATTCGAACCGCCTTTGAAAAAAATCGTTATCGACCTGGCTGGCAGGTTACACGATACCTTGTCTTTCATTGCTTTGAGTCGGGAGATAAAAAAAACCCGCCAGGCTGGCGGGTTTTTAAAGTCTTGCGTATTACTGTTTTGATTATTTTTCCAGTTTGAACACCATGATCGTGCCGCCTTGCGGAACGGTGGTCACATTGCCATTCAGTGCATCGATGCCGTTCTGCATACGCTGCGCATCGATACCCCAGCCAGCCTGAACCGCAATGTACTGCTCGCCGTTGACCTCATACGACGACGGCACCGCGGTCACGCCAGACGGCATGCTGTACTGCCACAGGACCTTACCGGTCGATGCATCGAATGCGCGGAAGATACGGTCATTCGTGCCGCCCGTGAACAGGAGGTTACCTGCTGTGGTCAAGAGCGGTGCCCAGATCGCGCGATCAAACTTGTGCACCCAGGCCATCTTGCCGGTATTCAGATCCCAGGCCTGCAGCTCGCCGATGGTGCTGGGCTTGCCGTTCTCGTAGCGCAGGCTGCCGAGCACGCCATCGATTGGGTAGCCGATATACAGATCGCCCTTTTTGTAGGTGATCTCGTCAGCTTTCGGCAGTTCCGAGCACAGATGGTTGTTGGCAGGGATGTAGAACAGCTTGGTCTTTGGGTTCCATGCCTCTGGTGGCCAGTCCTTGCCGCCCCACAGCGATGGGCAGAAAGTTACAGCTTTGCCCATACCGGGTTTCTTGGCCAGGTCGTAGCTCGGACGGCCAGTCTTCTTGTCGATGCCTGTGAAGACGTCGTTGTGAACATAAGGCACGCCATTGACGAAGTCGATCTTGCCATTGGTCTGGCGGTCGAGCATCCAGAGATAGCCGTTGCGGCCTGCATGCACGGCGCCACGGACTTTCTTGCCGTTGATTTCGGTGTCCATCAGGATCGGTGCACTGACCTCATCCCAGTCCCATGCATCATTGTGATGGTACTGATGGTGACCTTTGATCTTGCCCGAGTCGACATCCAGCGCCACCACCGAGGTGCTGTACAGGTTGTCGCCGACGCGGCCCTCTGTCGGCCATGGTGCAGGATTACCCGTGCCCCAGTAAGCGATATTGGTTGCTGAGTCATAGGTGCCGGTGATCCAGACGCTGGCGCCGCCGTGCTTGTGCGAGTTGCCAGGCCATGTATCGCCACCTGGCTCGCCCGGAGCAGCGGTCATGTAAGTGCGCCAGGCTTCTTTGCCTGACGCGGCGTCAAATGCTGCCACGAAGCCGCGCACGCCGGTTTCGCCGCCGGAAGAGCCGACGAGGATTTTGCCTTTGGCAGCCAGCGGTGCGAGCGTGATGTAGGACAGAGCCTTCACGTCACCGACGGTGGTGTCCCAGACAACTTTACCGGTCACGGCATCGAGCGCGATCAAGTGCGAATCCACTGTGGCGACATAGACTTTGTCGCCGTAGAGCGCCACACCACGGTTGGTGTTGTGCAGCATCAGCAGATCGGCAGGGATCTCTTTCTTGTAGCGCCAGATTTCCTCACCAGTGACGGCGTTAAGTGCGATCACTTGCGCGTTCGGTGTCGTGACGTACATGTAGCCATTGTTGACGATCGGAGGCGCTTGGTGGCCCTCGGTCACGCCAGTTGCTGACGACCATGCGAGCGTCAGTTTCTTGACGTTCTTGCTGTTGATTTTCTCTAGCGCGCTGTAACCCCAGCCTGCGTAGTTACCACGGTACATCAGCCAATTCTGCGGCTCAGGATTCTGAAGCCTTGAATCGGTCACCGGGGAGTAGGGGCCCAGCTTGTCGCCAGCATGAGCCATTACTGCAGTGGCGCTGATTAGCGCTAGCGTCAATTTTTTTAATGTGTGACTCATTTATCTCGTCTCCTTTATCACGGGGTTTTGTGAAGCTGTTGTTACTCCCCCGGCTTCACTGGGGGTGCTGCTATCGCTAGAAACTCTCCTGCTAATTTCAGGGGAATCGCTGGCAAGGGGCTGGTCGCCGGACCGCTGACGACTTTGGCTCCATCAAACAAATTGAATTTGGATGCGTGGCAGTAGCAAGCGAGCACACTCTCTTTCGACATCCAGGTCTTGACGTCGCAACCCTGATGCGTACAGATGCTCGAGTAGGCAACCACACCCGACGCGGAGCGCGCGCGAGTCTCGGGCGTCATCTGGTCTTCGGGCAAACGGACCACCACGACTTTGTTCAGGCGTGATTCATTCTTGGGCGCGCCGTTCTTGGCATCGAAAGGAAATACCAGCAGTGGCTTGTTAATCGCCAGATCAGATGGGCGCAGCGGCGTGAAATTTTCCTCGGCGTCGGCATCCACCAGCAGCAGCGTGGCGGGCTCTGCGAGGGCCTCCGACGATGCAAAAGGAAGGGGAGCGACCAGGCTGGTGGCAACGATATTCAGGACGCGGCGGCGGTCGGTATTGATGTCGCTACGAGTTTTCTCGCATCCGCAAGTGGCTGAAGTGGCGCAGTTTTGCTCGTTCATATGTCTCTTCGTTGTTTTAACAATCTGACAAATTCACAGGCCAGTTGCTTGTCTCTATTCCCAGCCTTCCTCGCCACATTATGGTATTCGGAACTCTGAATTCAGTATGAGTATAACGTGAGTTTTGCGTACCGGTAAAGAGGTCAACGTGCTGAAATGTTGGGCAATGCGTCTGAGATCGGTGATTAATTTTCATCGATGAATCAAGGATTTATCTTGAGTCAGTCAGGATTGTCGGTAAATTTTCAAAAACACAATGCTGCTGAAAAGCTGCCCGGCGACAGGAAAGCCTGCGCCGGGAAAGAAGAGGGTCAGGCGGTCTGCAAACTGCCCGCTTCTTCCTCAAACCGATGTTTCAGGGTGCGATGCACAATCTTCCCGGTCGCAGTTCTTGGCATGTCCTGATCGGCGATGAAGCTCACCCGACTCGGGCATTTGAAGCCGGCCAGACGATCTCGGCTCCACTGGCGTATCTCGCCCTCGGTTGCCTGTTCGCCCTCGTGCAGCACCACGACCGCGTGTACGCTTTCGCCCCATTTTTCATGCAGCATGCCGATCACAGCGACATCTTTGACCGCCGGATGCGCGCCGATCACGCCCTCTACTTCGGAGGGATAGACGTTTTCGCCGCCACTGATGATCATGTTGCTCTTGCGGTCGACCAGCCATATGTAGCCGTCTTCGTCGCGACGCGCCATGTCGCCAACCGAGCACCAACCGCCATCGAAGGCTTCGGCGGTTTTTTCCGGGTTTTTCCAGTAGCCGTCAAACACATAAGGCGTGCGCGAGAATAGTTCGCCGACTTCGCCATCGGCGACTTCTTCACGCTTGTCATTCAGTATCCGAATGTTGCCGCTTCCCGCCCATTCGCGACCAACAGAACCGAGCTTGGTCAGCTGTTCATCGGGGCGCAGCAGTGTTACCCAGCCCGCCTCGGTGGAGCCATATAGTTCATACAGTCGGCCATTCGTGAAGTAGTCGAGGATGGCAAGCTTGGTATCTCTGCGCGCGGGCGCCGAGGACACCAGCAGCCGGCCGACCGAACTGACGTCGTATTTTTTCTTGATCTCTTCGGGCAGCGACAGCAGCATGATGTAGTGCGTCGGCACCAGTGATGTGAAGGTAACTTTTTCCTGAGAGAGTGTCGCCAGCAAGGCCTCAGGATCGAAGCTGCGTCGATCGTCAATGATGCAAGGTGCGCCTAGGTGAATGAAGGTCGTCGCGAAGTACAAAGAATTCGCATGGCACATCGGCATCACCAGCAAGCCGGTGTCTGCTTTGCTGAATTCCATCTCGAGCGCGGTCGCCAGCGCGATCAGATAGCTGCCCTGATGATTGCGGATTGCGCCTTTGGGTTTGCCGGTGGTGCCCGATGTGTACATCAGTGCGCACAGGCTCTCCGGATCCACGGCGGGGAATGCTCTGGCCGGATTGCCAGCGCGGATCAGCGCTTCATACGTAATCCAGCCGCCATGGGGCGCCTCGCCCAGCACAAAGTACCGACCTTGGGGAAGCTTCAGCTCCGCTTTTTGCGCATCCAGCGTTTCGCAAAATTCGCTGCCTGCGATCACTGCGCTGACTTCAGCGTTTTTCAGTATGTAAGTAATCTCGGGGCCGGTCAGACGGAAGTTGACCGGCACTGCAACCAGCCCCGCGCGGGCCAGCGCAACATAAATCTCCATCCATTCCAGGCAGTTGTAGGCGAGCAGGCCGACACGGTCACCGGTTTTGAGGCCCGCACTCAACAAGCCATCCGCAAGACGGCTTGCGCGATCATCCCACTGCGAATAATTGAGCGACCTGCGCGAATCACGTGCGCCGAGTTTCTTGGGCATCAGCCGGGCATGCGTGGCGATGGCATCAGAGAGGGTGAGGAATTGACTCATATTGTCAAATAGAAACTAATGGACAACGGATAAAGAGTGCACTTTGAATACTGAATTCAGAGTGCAATTCTAGTATACTTTACTACATTCAAATCAAACTTTTTCAGCAATGGCCGTCGAAGGCGAGGGGAAATCAGCGCTTCGCATCAGTCCTGGCGATCCGCATCACCTGGCCCGCCCGCTGAACAAACAGGAGCAGCGCCATGTCCGCACCAGAAATTCATGAACAATCCGTCGCCGCACTGATCGCCCGCTACCTTAAAAGTCAGGGTGTGCAGCGGGTCTACGGGCTGTGCGGGGGGCACATCATGCCGCTATGGATGCGGCTTGATGCCGAGGGCATTCGCATCATCGACGTGCGTGATGAACGCGCAGCGGTTTATATGGCCCATGCCGAAGCAGACCTCTCCGGACGGCTGGGTGTGGCATTGGTCACTGCCGGTCCAGGCGTGACGAATGCGATGACGGGCATCGCCAATGCGCATGTGTCGCGCGCACCGGTGCTGGTGCTGTCGGGCTTGCCGCCCATGCCGCAAGAGAATCGCGGCGCGCTGCAAGATATCGTGCATACCGATCTGGTGCGCAGCATCACGCGCTATGCGCGCACTGTGCACCACGCTGATTTGGCTTTACAAGAGATTGATGAAGCCGTGTCGCGCGCATTGGGGCAGGGTGGAGAACCCGGTCCGGTGTATGTGGATTTTCCGGTGGATGTTGTGCGCGCACGTGTCAGCGCCGCCATGCAGATGCCGGAGCGGTTTACGCCGCGCGCAGCGATCGAGATGATGCCCGATGACGCATCGGTTCGCACAGCGGTGGAGTTGCTGTGGTCCGCCAAGCGTCCGCTGGTGATCTCCGGTCGTGGTGCCAAGGGTGCGAGCAAAGAATTGTGCGAGCTGCTCTCGCGCGTCGGCGCTGCCTATCTCGACACGGGTGAGAGCAAAGGTTTGGTGCCCGAAAGCCATCCCAGTGTGGTAGCAGCCATGCGCGGTACCGTGATGCAGCAGGCGGATGTGGTCGTCACTGTGGGTCGTCGTCTTGATTTTCAGCTGGCGTATGGATCACCTGCGGTATTCGGCGAAGCAAAATTCATCCGTATCGCCGATTGCGCTGCTGAGCTCAGAGATAATCGCCGCGGTACGGTAGAGATCTTGTCTACCGGCAGGCTAGCGCTGAGGGCATTGCTCGATGCCGCCGGGGACCGAACCTCTGCAGTCGATGCCTCATGGACCGAGGGGCTGCGCGCAAAACATCTTGAGCGCTCGAAAAAACTCATCAATAGCATGCGTGATGCAGCACCCGGCAGTGATGGTCTGATGCATCCCAATCGTGTGCTGGCGGCCTTGCGCGATGCCTTGCCCGAAGATGCTGTCGTTGTCGCCGACGGCGGCGACTTTCTCAGCTTTGCGCGCGTTGGTTTGCCAGCATCCACCTATCTGGATCCCGGCTCACTCGGGTGCATCGGAGTCGGCACGCCCTTCGGTGTGGCGGCCAGTCTGGTATGCCCTGATAAAACGGTGGTCGTCGCCACCGGTGATGGTTCATTCGGATTCAATGCGATGGAGCTCGACACCGCAGTGCGGCATCAAGCGCCGGTACTGGTGGTGGTGGCGAACAATGGTTCGTGGGCGATCGAAGTGCGCGACCAGCAGGAAACACACGGCAAGGTGGTCGGCACCCGCCTGCAGTTTTCGGATCACGCGGCAATGGCCAGAGCTTTTGGCCTGTATGCAGAGCGCGTCGAGCGAGCAGAGGATCTGGAGGGCGCGATCGAACGCGCAATGGCCAATCGTCCGGCGCTGCTCGACGTGCTGGTCACGCCTGAAGCTGTCTCATCCGATGCAAAATCAGGTCTTGCGTGGGTGCCTGACTTGCAGCCCTTGTCCCTTTGGGATGAGGCAGAGCAACGCTGGCGGTCGGGTGAGTAATTCGCGTATCATTGAAAAGTTATCACTCGCGTCATGGATGAACTAAAACACCAACAACATCTGTCCTGATGAAAATTCTCGAATCCCAGCCCAAACTGGTGGAGCAAGTCCACAAAGCCATTCTTGCCGAGATTGCAGAGGGCAAGCTGCGTCCCGGCGAGCGCATCATTCAAGAGCAGATCGCGCAAGAACTCGGCGTGTCGCGGCAGCCGGTGCAGCAGGCGCTGGTCTTGCTCAAAAATCAGGGTGTGCTGCGCGATGCACCTGGTCGTGGCTTGCTGGTGGCGCCGCTGGATCCGCAGCTTGTGCGTCAGATGTACGAGATGCGCTCAGTGATCGAGGGGCTGGCCTTTCGCAAGGCTGCCGAGCATTTCACCGACACCGCTAAAACCCAGGGCGAGCAATTGCTCCTGGCAGGTCGCCGGGCAGTTCTCAAGGGCTCGGTCGCCGAGATGATCGCTGCCGACATGGCCTTTCATACCTTCATCTACGAACTGGCAGGTAATCCGCTGATCGGCCCGGCGATGGAGACGCAGTGGGTCAATGCGCAGCGCGTGATGGGCTCCGTGCTGCTCTCGGCAGACAAGCCGCGCGACATCTGGGATGAGCATGAAGCCCTCTTTGAGCTCGTCGCCGGTGGTGATGGCCTTCGCGCGGAGCAGGCCGCGCGAAAGCACCTCGAAGACGCCGCTGATTTCATGATCGCGCGTATGGGCGACCCGTCTGGTTCCGAAAACGCCGCCTGATTTGCCACTTTTCCTCCGCCTCAGTAAGTGCTTTTGCAGAAATAATTAATAAAATAACTATACTTTCTGCGCTTTGCCTCGTTTTTCACCCTGAATAATCTTCGCTTGACAGGCGGAATTCAAACGCCTTACTCTTCGCCTATTCGAACTCTGAATTCAGAGTTCATAAAATAAGTTGCCTTTATGTAATTTTTGATCAAGCTTGGCTCGCCACGCTGGCGCTTCGGTCAGGTCTTGTTTCAACCAAGGTTCGGCGCGTGATCTTTGCAAGGTTCAGGGTCTCGGGCTGAGCAGCAGGGCTGTGGAATGCAAGTGTAGGGAATCAGCAGGAAGCAGCAGGTGGTAAACAGCCAGGTTGTATCCGGCTGGGTTTTAACAGATGAGTTTCCGCGTTGGGTTAGGCCAGCCTCACGAGGCTGGCCTTTTTTTGATATCTCCACGGATCAACGACGTCTGAAAATAAAAGAGAAATTATCGGGAGAAGACCCCATGGCAGTGAGCAGTATCGCATCAGAGATGGCCGCCGAATCGACTGGCCAGGTGTACAAGAAAGTCGCATGGCGGCTCGTGCCTTTCCTGTGCCTGTGCTACCTGGCGGCGTATCTGGATCGCGTGAATGTTGGCTTCGCCAAGCTGCAAATGCTCAGCGATTTGTCATTCAGTAATACCGTCTATGGTCTGGGCGCGGGTATTTTCTTTATCGGCTATGTGATCTTTGAAGTACCGAGCAATATCCTGCTGCATAAAGTCGGGGCGAAGCTGTGGATCGCTCGCATCATGGTCAGCTGGGGCCTGATTGGCGCGGCGATGGCCTTTGTCAAGACACCGACGCAGTTCTACATTCTTCGTTTTCTCCTTGGCGTAGCCGAAGCGGGCTTCATCCCCGGCGTGCTGCTCTATCTGACCTACTGGTTTCCCGCGGCATGGCGCGGGCGCATCATTGCGCTTTTTCTCGCAGCGATACCGATGTCCAACATCATCGGCGGTCCGCTGTCGGGCTGGATTCTCAAAAGTTTCGGCGGCGTTGCCGGCCTCGCTGGCTGGCAATGGTTGTTCATCCTAGAGACCATACCCTCTATTCTGCTAGGTATCGCGATCTTGAAGTTTCTCGACAATCGCGTGGAAGACGCACGCTGGCTGAGCGAAGACGAAAAGCGCGTGATCCATCAGGATATCGCGCATGAAGCCAAACAGAGCGAGCATGTAAATGTGATGGATGCATTCAAGAGTGGCCGTGTCTGGATGCTGGGCGCCGCCTACTTCTGCATCGCCAGCGCGATTTATATCGCCAGCTTCTGGATGCCGACGCTCATCAAGCAATTGGGCGTGTCCGATCCCTTGCAGATTGGCTGGCTGACGACGATTCCCTATTCAGTCGCCATCGTCGCGATGGTGCTCACAAGTGTTAGTGCAGATCGCTTGCGAGAGCGTCGCTGGCACACGGCGATTCCTTGCCTGCTGACCGCCGCCGGGCTGGCGCTGTGCGCTACTCCCGATTACGGGCTCGTCGTCGCCATGATGGCGCTGACGCTGGCGGCGGCGGGCGCCTCCGCTGCGCAAGCTTCATTCTGGAGCCTGCCTTCATCGTTCTTGACGGGCGCCGCTGCAGCGGCAGGTATCGCGCTGGTGAATTCGCTTGGTAACATAGCGGGCATGGCGAGCACGTCGCTGGTCGGCTGGTTGACGGATATCACCGGTAGCCCGTCGAGTAGCCTGTATCTGTTCGCCGGCTTGCTGGTGGCCGGTGCGATGATGGTGCTGCGCTTGCCGGCATCGGTCGTGAATCGCTGACACGGTTACCACTGCTGATAACCACGATCACCTCTTTTCCTCTGACTAAGACGACATGGACTTCACCCTTCCCCCGAGAGCCGAGGAGCTGCGCGAGCGCACCCGGAAATTCATCGCTGAGCAAGTCATCCCGCTGGAGAACGATCCGCGTCAGGACAGCCATGGCCCACATCCCGAGCTGCGTGCAGAACTGGTCAGTCGTGCGCGTGCAGCAGGTCTGTTGACCCCACATGCGTCACGCGAGCTGGGTGGACTGGGGCTCACGCATGTCGAGAAAGCGGTCGTGTTTGAAGAGGCAGGCTATTCGTGGCTGGGCCCGACCGCGATGAATATTCATGCCCCCGACGAGGGCAATATCCATCTGATGGAAGAAGTCGCGACACCGGCTCAGAAAGCCCGCTGGCTGCGGCCGCAAGTGGAGGGGTATACCCGTTCCTGCTTCTGCATGACCGAACCCGCTCCTGGCGCGGGCGCGGATCCAAGCATGCTGAAAACCAAGGCGGTGAAGGATGGTGACCACTATGTGATCAATGGCCGCAAATGGCTGATCACCGGCGCCGAAGGTTCCTCCTACGCGATCATCATGGCGGGCATGGAGGATGGCAGTGCGACCATGTTCTTGTCAGATATGGATCGCCCTGAGATCAAACTGGTGCGCAATCTTGATGCGATGGATCGTTGCTTCTCGGGTGGGCATGGCGTAGTGGAATTCCACGACCTTCGCATTCCCGCTGCCGATGTGCTGGGCGAGATCGGCAAAGGTTTCCGCTACGCGCAAGTGCGTCTGGCACCGGCGCGTCTGACGCATTGCATGCGCTGGCTCGGTCAGGCGCGACGCGCGCACGAGATCGCGCTCGACTACGTGCGCAAGCGCGAAGCCTTCGGCAAGCCGCTGGTCGAGCATGAAGGTGTGGGTTTCCAGATCGCCGACAATGACATGGACCTGATGACTGCGCGTCTGCACATCTGGCACACCGCCTGGTTGCTCGATAAAGGCGAGAAGGGTGCGTTCGAATCCAGTCGCGCGAAAGTGGTCTGTTCCGAAGCCGAGTGGCGCGTGGTGGACCGCAGCGTGCAGATCATGGGTGGACTGGGCGTCACCGGGGATACGCCTGTCATGCGCATCTTTACCGACATGCGCGCGTTTCGCATCTATGATGGTCCCAGCGAGGTACATCGCTGGAGCATGGCCAAAAAAATTGCGGGCGGCAAAGCGTGATGAAAGCGGCAGAGCTTGTCTCCCGCTTTCATCTCGATGGCAAGCGTGCGCTGATCACCGGTGCGTCCAGTGGTTTTGGTGCGCATTTCGCCAATCTGTTGTCTGCTGCAGGTGCGGAGGTCATTCTGGCAGCGCGCCGCGCCGACAAGCTGTCCGAACTTCAGCAGAGCCTGGAGGCAAACGGTCGCAAGGCGTCAGCGATCAGCATGGATGTCAGTTCGCGTGAGAGTGTCAGCACCGGTTTCGATCACGCCGGTGCCTGCGATATCGTCATCAATAACGCAGGTATCACGGTCACCCGCGCCTTGCTCGATCAGACCGAAGCAGACTGGGACAGCGTGATCGACACCAACCTCAAGGGTTGCTGGCTGGTGGCTACCGAAGCTGCACGCCGCCTTCGCGCTGCAGAGAAGCCTGGCGCGATCGTCAACGTGGCTTCCATCCTGGGCGAACGGGTGGCCGCCGGTGTTGCGCCTTACGCAATCTCCAAGGCCGCAGTGATACAAGCCACGAAAGTGATGGCATTGGAGCTCGCGCGTTATCAGATCCGCGTGAATGCCCTATTGCCGGGTTATGTCGTGACCGATCTGAACCGCGATTTTCTGAAGAGCGAAGCCGGAGAGAAGCTTCGCGCCCGTATTCCCACGCGTCGCTTTGGTGATATGACTGATCTGGACGGACCCTTGCTGCTGTTGTGCTCCGATGCGGGCACGGGCATGACGGGTTCATGCCTGACCGTTGACCACGGTCACTTGCTCAGCTCTTTGTAAACACGATGGACCAGACGAAACAAGCGCGCTTGCGCACGTGGCTGCAGGCGCAGGGATGGATCAGTACCTCCGATCTGAGTGTCAAATCCCTGACCGGTGGGCAATCGAATCCGACATTTTTGCTCACCGCAGGCACGGAACAATTCGTGCTCCGCAAAAAACCCGACGGTGTGCTGCAGAAATCCGCGCATGCCATTGATCGCGAATACCGGGTCATCAGCGCATTGAAAGATACTGCTGTGCCCGTGCCCACAGCGCTGGCCTGGTGTGATGACGAGAGCATCGTCGGCACGCCGTTTTATCTGATGTCATTTCTGGATGGCCGGGTATTTGTCGATCAGAGCCTGCCGGGCATGTCACCTGCTGAGCGTGCAGCGATCTATCTCGAAATGAACCGGGTCATCTCTGAGCTGCACAAGATCGATATTGATGCGAAAGGTCTGGGCGACTACGGCAAACGTGAAGATTATCTGTCACGTCAGATCAATCGCTGGTCATCTCAGCTCAGCACGGCAACGATCCCGGTACCCGATGGTCTGCAGCGACTGACGCAGTGGCTGCCAGCGCATCTGCCCGCGCCACAGCGAGCGGCGCTGATTCATGGTGACTTCCGTCTCGACAATCTGGTTTTTCACTCGACAGAGCCACGGGTGATCGGCGTGCTTGACTGGGAGCTCTCGACGGTTGGGGATCCCGTCGCAGATTTTGCGTATCACTGCATGAGCTGGCACATACCGCATTCGCTATGGCGCGGCATTGCCGGGCTCGACCTGCCCTCGTTAGGCATCCCTTCAGAACCGAATTATCAGCAGCTGTATTTCGCAGACCGTGCAGCGATAGATCCTGCCGCGTGGCGCTTCTATCTTGCATTTAATTTGTTCCGGATGGCGGCGATCTTGTTTGGCATCGCCGAGCGCGCACAGCAGGGTAATGCCAATGCAGCGGATGCCGTGCAGACCGGCGCCAAGGCGGGTCCGCTGGCCGATTTGGGGTGCCAGATCGCTGGGATTTGAGTAGCGAGCGGCGTTGGCAGTACCTTGCCATACGTCTGTACTGTCTGCGGTACTGCTGCCGTGCCACCTTCCCAGCGGGACAGGCTCTTTAGGCAAGCAGGGTGTTCGTGAATCAGGCGCTCTTCAATTGTTTGACTACCTGGAGATGCTGCGCATAAGAATTCTCTTCGTAGTGTTGTACAAGAATGTCATTGCGCCAGATGCCACATTCCTTGCGACCGTCGGCGTGGATCATGGTGCCGAGGCCATGAAACAGTCCAGCCTCCCATTCGCCTTGGTAGCGTGATCCGTCAGCCCATTCGTATGTGCCCATGCCCTCGAAATGGTCATCGGCCCATTGGCCTTCGTATCGATCGCCATCGGCAAAGACTTCGACACCCTCACCGTGCCGCAGACCGTTTCGATACTCACCGGAATACACATCGCCATTGGCGGTGGTATAGGTGCCTGTGCCGTGTTGTCGGCCATGCCGGTGGTCACCAAGGTATTTACTGCCGGTCCGGGAAATGGACACGCCGTAGCCGTCGGGAAGTCCGTTTCTGAATTCTCCGGAATACGTCGCCCCGTCTGACCAGATATAGACTCCTTTGCCGTGGGGGACGCCCAGTTTGAAATCCCCGAAGTACTTGTTTCCGTTTACGAATGCTTCCGTTCCCAGTCCATTGGGAAAGCCATTTTCGAACTGTCCGGCGAAGATCGAGCCATCAGTCGTTACGTAAATTCCATGGCCGTGGCGGCTTCCGAATTTGTAGTCGCCTATGTAATTGTCGCCATTTCCGAAGACGTAATTACCCCGGCCGTGACGAACGCCATTCGAGAACTCGCCGATATATTTTTCGCCGTCTGCATACGACATGATGCCCTTGCCGTGCTGCTGGCCGTAGTGGGACTCGCCGATGTATTTGTCTCTGCGGCGCGTTAAAAACTTCACAGGGTAAGAAACCGCCTGGATGCAGGAGAAATATATTTTTTTAGAAAAATTCATCGACGGGTCTCCTCACGAATTTTTCAGATGCGTAAAGATATCAACCTCAACAGTCGCATTCTCTAGCTGCATTGAATTAATCGTGTCAATGGCTCTTGCAACTCGACGGTAAATCGTTACTCGCGGAGCATTGGTGACGCAAGCCGAACTCGGTCACCCACGTAGCCCTGGATCGCTTTATCGCTTTTGCCCGATCTGGCGGTTAGCAGATGGACCGTATACGACATTCGGGCTTTATTCAATAGGGCGGAACGACAATTCGTGAAAATTCCGTCGCACGGGTCCTGTCGCATAAAGCGAGGCCTTGGCACAGTGTGAGAGGCGGGTCGAAATTTTGTTTTCAATTATGAAAACTCGTAGAAAAAAATCCCTGACGCCGAATACGGGCATGAATTTTCAAAAAAATAATATTTCAATGCCGAGGTAAAGCAGAGGACTCAACAGCAGCAATGCTTTGTGCCCCGGCGGTTGGGCCGGCGACGGCTGAATCGCTGCCTGTTACTCGGGCGATTGCCGCCAATCCGCTGATCAATGTAGAACAAAAAAATCACAAAATTCCCACCATTGTCTGGTCGGGCTATAGAATCTGCAGTCTGAGTAAAAGGGCGACACGCCGGCAGTTTCTTAAAGGCTAACTCCTGCGCATGGCACAGTGATTTACACTTAAAGTGATCAGTCACAAGAGCCTCAGTGTCAATTTCTACCTTTACACTTACGGTCATCTGGCCGCAAAAGACACTTCTATTTTGATTAGTACCCCACAATGAAAAACACGAGCTCCGTGCAGGCAGTAATCCGATATACCTTTACAGAAACGGTGGTCGGCGGGAGAAGGACGACCGCACTGATCAAGGCCGGCATACCCAAGGCATCAGAAGATCTGGCGCTTGTTTATCTTATGCAGAAATACCCTGAGCGTCACAACATCGAGATATCCGAAGTAACGTTTTACGATCATTAAGTGTTGTAAACACCTTAACCACCTCAGTTAGCGCTGTTTTCAGGGAAGTAAAAGAGCGCGTTACGAGGTGAACTTTCCAAGGCGGCTAGTTAAAGAACGCCGCAGTGCAAACACTGCGGCGTTTTTCTTTGCTAGATCGTGATACTGCGAACGTTACTAGCGACCTGACAAAACTCGTACACCGAAGCGGATACTTATGTGCCTGTTGAGAAAAATTAATTATTTTTTCATTCTGCTGGTGATGATATTGACCTTTGGGAGCGCCACCGCTGCCGAGCCGAGTATCGTGATCAAATTCAGCCATGCGGCGGCGATTGGCACGCCGAAAAGTCTGGCCATTGAAGAATTCAAGCGTCTGGCAGAGCAGCGCACGCAGGGCAGGGTGAGGGTGGATGTTTATCCCAACAGCACCCTTTACAAAGACAAGGAAGAGCTCGAGGCTCTCCAGATGGGCGCGGTGCAGATGCTGGCGCCGACATTGTCGAAATTTGGAACCTTGGGAATTCGAGAATTCGAGGTCTTTGATTTACCGTATTTGTTTGCCGACCGAGCTGCACTGGTGCGCATCACACGGGGGCCAATTGGCCAGCAGTTATTCGCGATTCTTGAACAAAAAGGTATCAAAGGCCTAGCCTACTGGGATAACGGCTTCAAGATGATGTCGGCCAATAAGCCCATTCGTGTGCCTGCCGATATGCGCGGCTTGAAAATCCGGATTCAAGGATCCAAGGTGCTGGATGAGCAGATGCGAACCCTGGGTGCAAATCCGCAAGTCATGTCGTTTTCCGAGATGTCGCAGGCGCTACAATCCGGCGTGGTGGATGGTGCCGAGAATCCGCCTTTGAATTTCTTTTCTCAAAAAGTCTTTGAGGTTCAAAAACATTTGTGCGTGACCAATCATGGTTATCTGGGATTTGCGGTCATCACGAATAAACGGTTCTGGGATAAACTGCCTGCAGACATCCGGACTGCCTTGGAAAAGTCTATTGAGGATGCCGGTCGGCTGAATGACTCCCTAATCGACAAGGAAAGTGCCAAGGCAATGGATGCCATACGCAAGTCCGGAAAGACCGAGATTTATCATCCATCGGCGGCTGAGCTCAAATTGTGGAAAGACGCCTTGTTACCGGTTCACAAGAAAATGGAATCGCGGATCGGCGCAAAGCTTCTCGAGCAAGTCTACAAAGATCTATAGCGTCAACATGACTCTGGCTGAGTAAGGGAGGTCGGTGTCAACGGGTCGCCAGCAAGGAAGTTAAATGTAACAAGGCAAGCACATGCGACTCCAGATTCTTCTCATCATGGCGCTGATAGCTGCCCTTTACGGCACGACTGTCGCCGCTGATCAAGGGCCAGTCTACGGACCTGAGCTCGAAGGTTTCGACTATCCGCTACCTGTGCAGCGATTCAAGTTCGAGTCGCAGAGACAATCAGTCCAGATGGCCTATCTAGATGCCCAGCCTGAGCAGTTCAATGGACGCACGGTAGTCCTCCTGCACGGGAAAAATTTTTGTGCGGCGACTTGGGAAGGCACTCTGCGATTCTTGCAAGCGCGCGGATTCCGGGTGATCGTCCCGGATCAGATTGGCTTCTGCAAATCGAGCAAGCCGTCGGCATATCAGTACAGTTTTCAGCAGCTCGCACACAATACCCATGCACTGCTCGGTGCCCTGGGTGTGGAGCGCTTCATCGTGATTGGGCACTCCACCGGAGGCATGCTGGCGACACGCATGGCGCTGATGTTCCCGCAGCAGGTTGAGCAGCTGGTCATGATCAATCCTATCGGACTGGAGGACTGGAAAGCCGAGGGAGTGCCTGCGCAGTCGATCGATCAATGGTACGCAAGAGAGAAGCAGGCCAGCGCCGAGCGCATGCGCAATTATCAACGCCAGACCTATTACGCCAATGAGTGGCGGCCTGAGTATGAGCGTTGGATACAGATGCTAGACGGCATGCTGAGAGGACCTGGGCGTGACATCGTCGCGTGGCACTCCGCGCTGACATATGACATGATCTTTACCCAACCTGTTCTTTACGAGTTCGAAAAACTGACCATGCCGACCTTGCTGCTGATCGGCGAGAAGGACAACACGGCCATCGGCAAGGATATTGCCCCGCCAGAGGTCAAGGCCAGGCTCGGCAATTACCCCGTCCTGGCGCGCCGCACTGCGGCGGCGATTCCGCGTGCGCAGCTGATCTTGTTTGCTGAGCTAGGGCATGCGCCACAGATGCAAGACCCCGAGCGCTTTCATGCGGCGCTTTTGCAAGAACTGCGTTGACGCTTGCGCTGTCATGCAGGATAGCTCCTGATAGGTGTTGAATTTCTCTGGCGTGTCGGCGCTGAGCGGTATGACCGGCACGCGCATCGGGGAGGATAAGGGAATCCAAGCTTATGCTGCTTCGCTATGTGCATCTTTTGCTGATTGCTTTGCTTGCCACTTGCGGCAGCTATCCTGCGCTGGCGACAGAGTGCGAGCCGCCGACTAGCGAAGAGGTTCTGCAGGTAGAGAACATGCGTTTGTCATCTCAGATGAAAAACGATCTGGATATGATGTCCGCGTTATTGGATGAAGATCTCGTGTATGTACGCAATAGCGCCGTGGTAGACACCAAAGCATCGTATCTCGACTCCATGCGACGCGGAGAGACGATTTATGACTTCATCGAACACACCAACGATTCGGTTCGCCTCTTTGGTTGCGTGGCCATCCTGTCGGGGCAGGGAAGATACGATGTGCGGATTGCCGGCAAGCCACTGAAACTCGTGCTGCGCTACCACAGCATCTGGCAGAAAAAACAAAACAAGCTGAGCTTTGTTTCATGGCAGGCAACCCGCGTCCCGCCTTGATGATGCAATCACCGGATCAGGTCAGGGTGGCAGCGGGCGTATCAGTGGCTCACTGGGCATGGGGTTCCGGGAAAAAATCCACCGGTTTCATGAGCTTGTTCTGCTGGGACTCCAGGGCGCCGAGCTGCCGACTTTTCTCCACATAGTCCAGCCATTGCGGGTCGGCCCACAAAGCCGCCCGGCGCTGCTCGCGGTCTGCAGCATTGCGGTAGCACCAGATATGAATATACTCATTCGGATTGCCCGTCTCACAGGTCGCATATAGCAATGGCGCTCCCAGATGACTAACCTGAACGGGTTTCCCGAGTTGTTCGTACAAGGCCAGGTGCGACTTCATCGTGCCTGGCTTGCAGGTATAGGTTCTGACATCCAGCAGCATGGATTTTCCTTCGGCCGCTCTCCACCAAGTTAAAACAAGCACTCAGATAGCTGCAAGTGGCATGGCTGCTTTCTCCGAGGGCGCCGAAACGTGAATGGAGGCAAAAAAGTTTTCTGAAAATAGTGATCTTCCTGGGAAGGATTTACGATGTATCAGACAACCATTCAAGTATAGCAGTGTTCACCTGCTGGCTTTGTTCTCTGTGGAGGAAGTGTCCGGCGTGAGCAATCTCGCGGTATTCGTAGTCAGCACCGAAATATTCGGATTGCTCCCTCATTAATTCAGCCCTCATGTCATCGGCACCGCATAGCGCCAACGTGGGGATGACTATCTTGTTCGATAACTGCGACCGAAGCGACTGCAGCGCAGGATCCGCACGATCGTGATCGAACATGGCCCGGTAGTACGCCAGCGAGTTCGTCAGCACACCAGGTTGCTGCAGGCAGTGTTTGATGGCGCGAATATGATCTTCATCACGGTATCCCTCGATGGTCCAGTACTCCCAGAGATAATCAATGAAGTCCAGGTCATTCGCCAAGATGGCCTGCTCGGGAAATTTCTCCTGCTGAAAGAACCACCAATGAAAAGATCGATGGATATGTTTTGGCACCAGCAGATATTTCGATACGATCTCTGGATGAGGTACGGCCATCAGGATCGCTCGATCCAGCAGATCAGGTCGGGCAGCGCACAGACCGTAGCCGATGATGGCTCCCCAGTCTTGTCCGATATAGGTGATCTTCTTATCAGGCGACAGCGCTTTGATCAGCCCGCCGAAATAATGCACCAGACTCGCTTTGTCGTAATAAGCAGGCACACACTCGGCGTCGGCAACATAGCCGGGTAAGTAGGGCGCCACCACCTGATATCCCGCCTTGGACAAGGCATCGATCTGGAATGTCCAGGAGAGTGGAATATCCGGGAAACCATGAACCAGTAACACCAGGGGACCGCTACCACGCGATAGACAAACAAACTCAACACCGTGAGCGCTGATACGGATTTCGGTGGTGTCGTCGCGCACAGCGCTCGATGGCAGCGAAGATAGCATTATGCCTTTGGGTCAATTCTGTCGGTGTCTCGCCTAGTGGCTTGTACCAATCTGATCTGCCTTGGCCAGCAAGGCCTCCGCCATCCGAATGCTCGCAATATCGATCAGACGCCCATCCAGACTGACCGCACCTTTGCCTTCCTTGGCTGCCTGCGCCATCGCTTCCATGATGCGCCGAGCCTTGGTCACTTCTGCTGTCGAGGGTGTGAATACCTGATTGGCCAAGTCGATCTGTGAAGGATGAATCGCCCATTTCCCTTCGTAACCCAGCACGGCGGCACGATTGGCCGCTGCAAGATAGCCCTCAGGATCGCCAAAGTCGCCGAAGGGGCCATCAATAGGACGCAGGCCGTAGGCGCGGCAGGCCACCATCATCCGGGTTTGCGCAGCATGCCAGGGATCGGTCCAGAAGTACTGACGGTGACCCTGATCGTCGGCATCGGTCAGCACGCCTGAATCTCGGTTTACCCCACCAATCACCGTGGTGCGCGCCCGTGTCGAGGCAGCGTAATCGGCCACTCCGAAGGACATCGCTTCGAGTCGCTTGCTCGACTGCGCAATGGCTTCCACATTGGCCATGCCTAGCGCGGTTTCGATCAAGATTTCAAAACCAATCCGTTTGCTGCGACCCATCGCTGCTTCAATCTGCGTTACCAGCATGTCGATCGCGTACACATCGGCGGCGGTACCTACCTTGGGAATCAGAATCATGTCCAGGCGCGGACAGGCTTCCACGATATCCACCACATCGCGGTACATGTAATGCGTGTCGAGGCCGTTGATTCGAATCATCATGGTCTTGCTGCCCCAGTCGATATCGTTCAAGCCCTGGATGATATTTTTCCTTGCCTGCACTTTGTCATCGGGCGCCACTGCGTCTTCCAGGTCCAGAAATACAATGTCCGCCGCCGATTGAGCGGCTTTCTCGAACATTTGAGGATTCGATCCTGGCACGGCCAGTTCAGACCGATGCAAACGGGCTGTGGCTTGTTCAATCGTAGCGAAGCTCATGATTTTTCCTGTGTGAGTATGGGTCGTTTGCAACTTGCCTTTTGGGTGATGATCAACCGGTGAATCAACGGCGTCATTTGCCAATGCTGGCCAGCGCGCGCTTTACGGTTGCCCCGAGTTCAGAAGCGCTAGGTGACACGAACAGTCCATTGGCAGCCATGATCTCTGCCTTCTCGGCCGCGGTATCACCTTCTCCGGAAATAATGGCGCCGGCGTGACCCATTCGGCGACCTTTGGGCGCAGTCAGGCCAGCAACGTAACCGACCACGGGCTTGGACATATGCTCTTTGATCCAACGTGCTGCCTCAGCCTCCTGTGGGCCACCGATTTCGCCGATCATCACGACCGCCGCTGTCTCGGGGTCTTGTTCAAACCGTGCCATGTGATCAAGAAAAGAGCTGCCATTGATCGGGTCGCCGCCGATTCCTACGCTGGTGGTTACGCCGATGCCTAGGGCTTGCATCTGTGCTGCGGCCTCATAGCCTAGCGTTCCGGAACGCGACACGATGCCGACATTACCGCGAAGGTAAATGTGCCCGGGCATAATTCCCAGCATCGCTTTGCCGGCACTAATGATGCCCGCACAATTAGGACCTACGATCGTTGTGCGTTTTTCTTTGGGATAGCGGCGCAGGTAACGCTTCACCCGCATCATGTCCTGCGAAGGAATGCCATCGGTGATGATGCAGACCAGATCGAGCCCTGCATCCGCTGCTTCCATCAGAGAGTCAGCAGCGTAGGGCGGCGGGACAAAGGCCAGGCTTGCCTGTGCACCGGTGGCCCTGACGGCCTCTTCAACCGTATTGAACACCGGGCGGTCCAGATGAACCTTGCCACCCTTGCCGGGCGTGACACCACCCACCACACGGGTGCCGTAGCGGATCATTTCATTGGCGTGAAAGCTTGCTTTGTCACCGGTGAATCCCTGCACAATGATCTTGGTGGTCTCGTCAATCAAGATACTCATGGGAGTGCTCCCCTCTATAAATAATAACGTCTGGCTAGTGACTTTTGGCGAGCTGTACGGCTTTTTCGCAGGCCTCCATCAGAGAATCGGCCGAGACAATCGGCAGGCCTGATTCACGAATGATTTTCTGACCTTCCTCGACATTTGTGCCGGCCAGTCTGACCACCAAAGGTATGCGCAGATCCTTTGCAGCTTGAACCACGCCCTGGGCAACCCAATCGCATCGATTAATACCTGCAAAGATATTCACGAGTATGCATTTCACATTCGGATCGGTCAGCACCAGATTGAATGCTGCCGCAACTCGCTCCGGTGAGGCGCCGCCGCCCACATCCAGAAAATTCGCCGGCTCACCGCCACAATATTTGATATTGTCCATCGTGGCCATCGCCAGGCCGGCGCCATTGATGATGCAGCCGATATCACCCTCGAGCCCGACATAATTCAATCCAAATTCTGCGGCACGTGCCTCGCGCGGATCTTCCTCGGCAGGATCACGCATCTCGGTAATCTGTGGACGCCGGAACAATGCGTTATCGTCGAACGACATCTTCGCATCCAGAGCGATCACTTGATCATCTTTGGTCACCACCAGCGGATTGATTTCAACCATGACTGCATCGAGATCGCGGAACGCTCGGTAGCATCCAAGAATGATGGTAACCGCCTGCGATACCTGTTTCAGATTCAGCCCGAGGCCAAAGGCGATCTGACGCGCCTGAAAGGGCTGCATGCCCACCGCCGGTTCGATCTCGATCTGGATGATCGATTCCGGCTTCTCGTGCGCGATTTCTTCAATCTCCATGCCGCCTTCGACAGAGGCGATGACACGGATACGCTCGATTTTTCTGTCCAGGACAAAACCCAGATACAGCTCGCGCTCGTAAGGCATCGCCTTTTCTATGTACAGACGATGGACTTGCTTGCCTTGCGGCCCAGTCTGATTTGTCACGAGCGTCGATCCCAGAAGGGCCTTCGCTGCTGCGGTTACCTCGTTATATGTGCGGCATAGCTTGACACCACCGGCTTTGCCCCGACCACCGGAGTGGATCTGGGCTTTCACCGCCCAGTGTGCGCCGCCTAATTCAGTGGCAACGTACACAGCTTGATCCGCGCTGTAGGCGACGCCTCCGGGAGGCACCTGCACACCAAACTTCGACAATAAGGATTTGGCTTGGTACTCGTGAATATCCACTCGAACCTCCGTAATAGGATCTCTCTGCTCCCGGACGCAGGCCGGCATGATGAACCCATGAAGCGCTGATAAACTCGGCATCTTCCGGGTCAGGCTAGCATCCGCCTGACGGGACAGGTTCTCAATGATCAGAGTGATTTGAAAAAAGTATCAACACAGGGACTGCCCCATGCGAACACTGCTCGCTTTGCTCTTGCTATCGTTTTGTGTTGCCGCGTCCGCCGAATGGGTAAGGGTCGGCGATGCTCGTCTGGCAACACTAGAAAAATACATTGATCCCGACAATGTAAAGCAAACCGGGCCAATGGCGATCATGCGTCAACTCTGGGAGATCAGCAATTTCACTGAACCGGAGAAAGATGGCGCGCTGTCGGCAAAGATCCTCGCCGAGTATGACTGCCAGAATCGTCGATATCGCACTCTTGAGCAGCATCGTTTCACCGAAGCCTGGGCTCGAGGCAGACAATTAAAGCCGGCCGACTTGAATCAAACCGCCACTGCCTGGAGCGCCATAACGCCCAGTAGTATCAATGCAGCCGTCATTGATATCGTTTGTCCGGGTGGTGACGACAGCTAAGGTCAACGTCAAGTGTAGCCCGATGAAGTGCACAACCCGCCTCGGCTATGCCCTTGAACCAATGGGCACCGCCCATTGCCCACAAGCGGTTGACCGAGCGCCGTTGTCGGTTTGAGATGACGTCGCCCGGTTGACAGAGACTTTACTTCTGGGGCTCGAGTGCCAAAATCAATTTAGCCATCTGCTTCGCATCCGCATCGGATACATGCGCCTGGGGCGGCATGATGTCCTCACCCCAGACCCCTGTGCCACCCGCCTTGATCTTTGCCGCGAGTGTTTCCACAGCGCCGGCTTCACCCGCATACTTGGCAGCGACCTCTTGGAGTATAGGGCCGTATTTACGCTTGTCGATCTGATGGCACGCGGAGCAGTTATTCCGTTGAAGCAGGGTTTTGAGTTCTTCGTTGTCTGCGTGAGCAAGTTTGACCGAAAAAACAAAACCTAGCGAAAGCAAAACAG
>Ga0315901_10002242_pt1 | contig 26913 bp, 32 predicted proteins | sample LakEriMetagenome_10_FD_203761 | JGI IMG/M metagenome (GOLD analysis project Ga0315901, IMG submission 203761) | Freshwater fungal communities from buoy surface, Lake Erie, Ohio, United States - Buoy 2 MA116 | ecosystem: Environmental > Aquatic > Freshwater > Lake | place: USA: Lake Erie, Ohio...
GCTTCCGCTAGAACCAGAGCTTCCTGACGTTCCATTTGTTCCTGAAGTCCCGTCAGTACCTGATGTTCCATTAGTACCTGAACTACCGTCGGTTCCACTTGAGCCCGATGTTCCTGAAGTGCCGGCAGCAGTAGTTAAACCTGTAATACTTACAGAATTTCCACCATTTAAAAATAAACTTAATGTGCTACTACCAGATGAATAAGTTCCACCTGTAACATAAAAATCTGTTATACCTGTGACCGTAAAGGTCCCACCTGTTGAATTTGTGAATGTCTCAACTCCCGTTGCTTTATTATAAGTTCCTCCTGTGACATAAACATCAGAAAAGGAAACACCTGTAAGAAGATAATCCTGCAAGTCAGTCATGTAGGTATGTACAGTATCCCCAGTAACCGCCGAGTAATAGGTTACAAGCGGTACTAAATCTCCTGATGTAATTCCTGACTTGGGTAAATATGGTAATTCGGATATCCTCTTATCTGCCATTAAACATTTTTTTAATAAATATTGAGTGAGTTAGAAAGTTGGGTAATTTGATTGTAATAGTTTACTATTAACAACAAAAATCACTTTCAACTATTGAATCTAAGACTGTCACAAAGATTTTATCCCTTAACGGTAGTATTATCGTTCCTTGTTGATTTGTAACTTTAAACTCAACTTCATATCTACCAACATATGTTGTGTTTCTTTTTGTAAACTGATAATCGATTGTATAATTTGTTGAGTCGTAAGTACAAACCCCGTTTGTAATTTTATATATTCCTGTTTCAACATCTTTCATAGATATTGTTATAGTTGCACCCGTTAAAGATGTTTTATTATAGTTATAATCTAATTTACCGTCCTTATTTAAATTGATTTCTAAAATTGGGAGTGTTGCTTTTTTTCGTATATAAAATTCCATATCTATAAATACTTTTATAAAAGAAAAGGTGTCCAAAACGGACACCTCTCTTAGATACGTGAACACCCCCTTTTCTTTGAAAAGTTTATGAATAAAGAGTTCTACCTCTTGATTCCTAATTTAAGCCGTTGGATTTACTCCACCACTAACGACATCTTGGACTTGTTTTAATTTCTCATCCATTTTAGTGGTGATATCTTTAATTGCCGGTTCAATAAGTTTTGCAACTTCTTGTTTGAATTTATTTTCATCAACACTAGCAATCATAATTCCTGATAAACCTTCTGTTCCAAATTGTGTTTTATAATTCTCTAAAGCCTTTGTTGATATTTCATTACTTAATTCATCAACTCGGTTTTCTTTAATTGCTCTTTCAATCATTTCTGTTGGTAATTCGTTAAATGCTGAAAGAATCATTTCATGTTCTTCTTGTTTGTTTTTAACTTGGTCTGCAATTCTTTGCCCTAAACGAGTTTTTACATCTGAAATAATGTCAGTTCCATCATTCCCATAAAGACCTTTCATAACGTCTAAAAATGACTCTCTAACTAACTCTTTATCATAACCAAAGTTAATCAATCTATATCTTTCGTTTCTTAAAGCTCTTTTTGATTCCGATAAATTAGACGTTTCATTTATTGAAAATTTTAATCTCTGTTTGATTAAATTTTTTTCAGTTAAAGTATTTTTGATTTTTACCGATTCTGAAACAACTTGTCTTATTGTGTTTTTTAGTGACATAGTCTTACTTTCTCCATAAATATCCCTCACTTGTTGTTTAGTTAATTTGATTTCAAAAAAATCTAAATTGGGTTGGGCGTTCATTAATCTGTTAATTATTTTTTTTTCTCTATTTGGGTATTCTTTTCTAAACTTTAAATAACACTCTTTTACTTCCTCGGCGTTTCTTTTTATACCCTCAATTCCGCCTAACTCAGCGATTGTAATATTTCCTGCATCAACATTATTCATGTTTCTGTAATGTTTGTTTGTTAACCTTAAACAAGCCCTTTCACTTAATGGTTTTTCAGGTTTCGGTGGTTTAACTACTATTTTTTCTAATGGTATTTCAAAATTATTTGTTTTTTTTGTTGTTAAATTTAATTTTCCTGATTTACTATTATATCCATTATTTGTTATTGAATAATAAATTCTATATGCGTTTTCATAACCTACATCTTTCAGGTCCTCCAATTTTTCTCTTTTTAAAGAACCAACCAATGGGGATGTTCCAGTTTTTAATAATTTAGTTTTTTCTTTATCTCCATAAACTGAAACTATTGCAGTTTTTAAAATCTCTTCTGATTCTTCATCATTAACAGTAATTTTATAATTTAATAATGGTTCAATACTTATTTTGAATTTATTAGTTTCTCGAAGGTCTAAAATAATTTCATCATCTATACTTTTTGCAAATAACCTTGCAACTCCTTGACTACCACCTTCCTCTATTACTTTACCATTATTTAATATTATTTCAAAATCTTTTTGATTAGAAACATTACCGTATATTGCCTTTATAACAACTGCGGTTTTACTTTCCCATGGCTTACCTTCTTTACTTGATACAAATTTTGGATTAGTCTCACCATCAATAGATATTAATTGTAAAACACCATTGTTGTCAGTTTTCCCAGAAGTAACAAGTTCACCATCTTTATCATAAATTTCAATCGTACAAGGGCCAAGTGGATTTTTTTCTGTATCAAAAACTTCAACATCAATCAAAGTTAATCTTTTTAGTTTTTTACCCTTTGTCGTAATTTCTTTTTCTTCCTTTGATTTAAAAAATGCTAAATTTTTAGTAACGGTTTCTGATTTAAAAAATGTTATAGGAATAGTAAGGTCTAAATATTCTTTGTTCTCATGTGAAAGTTTTAAATCATATGTACCGATTGGGATTTTTTCAATACTATACGTACCATCTTCACCACTTTTTGTCTCTTTAATTAATTTATCATTTTGATAAAGTTCAATTTTAGAATCTGGTACAACTTCTTTAGATTTTGAGTCTTTAGTGACCTTACCTACAAGTGTGGCATATTGTTCGACTTCATTTATTAAATTATGAAGTGTCACGATTTGTCTTTTTTCTGATTCAGTAAGATTTAATTTTCTTAACATATTAAAAGTTTCTTACACCAAGTTTACCTGCGAATTTTGTATCACACTTTTTTAAGATGTGGTTAACTACCATTTCTTGTTTGTTATTTAAGCTTGCTTTTTCAGCAGCAACATACAAACTTCTACAAAATCCTCTTTTAATAAATATACGAGATGAGTTATCAACTATTGTGTCAAATGTATCATCATTCGAATCTAATTTAAAGATGTCAATTCTATCGTTAAAGATAGTATTGATGTGACTTTTTTCCACAAGTTTTTCTAAAAAAGAAGGTGGGGTTTCTGTTGTCCAACCTTTTCCCATTTTTTCTAATACTTTTTCTCTAACTTTTTTTGGTAACCCATCAAGACCTTCTCTTTCGTTAGACTTAAGAGTGTTTATTGCTGTTTCCTCTTTTTTTTTTAACTCTTCTGAACCACTAATGTCCTTTTTTTTTTCTTTGTCTTCTGGTTCTTTTTTTTCTAAATCCATATTAGCTAATTGTGATTGTGTATAATCACCTTTAACTAAAAACCAGTTTCCGTTAGCGGGTCTTGCAACTGAGAATATTTCCATCTCACCTCTAGATTCTTTAATAACTCTTAATACAAGGGCTAAACCTCTTGGTGTTGCAGACTCGTGAATATCAGCCAAACCTTTTGTATACATAATTTTTACAACGTCATCATGGGTATCAATAACGGCACGAACAAAAGCATCATCTTCGTCATATTTTTTTCTGTAATGGTCAATTCTATCCATCACATCTTCCATTTTAATTTTTACTTCTTTGTATTGTCCTGGTTTACCCTTGTCTTCTGTTTTAAAAACAAATGTATCATTCCAATGTTTAAAGTTATCTTCTCCAAATTTTTTTCCTTCGTTTTCCATTATCTTAAATTTTTAACAATATTATTAATAGGTTCTACATTAACCATGTCAGTACCAATACTTGGAAATGGTTTATTACCTTCTTCTTCATTTGTAAAATAAATCAATTCTTGGTCATACATAGCCTTCGCTTTTTGATATAGTGGTCCAGAACCTCCATCTTTGGCTAATTTATAGTATTTCTCAAAATTATCATCTCGATTTAAACTACTAGCTGCGTAAGGGGAAAACACATCAACTCTCCATGATTTACCTTTACAGTCTTGTGTACCATCTGGTAATTGTTTAGGTGTCGTACTACAAACTCTAACCTGACCAGCAACTTTGTCTAATGATGTAGAGAAATTTTCAAACTTACTAACAGCATCTTTATTAATTGCCCCACCTTTGTATTCCTCCGGCATTTCAGTAGTAAAGGTAAATTTATAATACATATGTTCTTTAATCGTTGGGTCTTTGATGGAATTTTGATAGACCGGCAATTTACTTTGGGTGGTTAAAAATAATTTTACATTTTCAGGTCCCGCGTTTTCAATAGAATTTTCAACCCATTTTGTTTTTGTTTCATTTTGATAATCGGCTGCTGCCTGTTGATTCAATTTATTTTGGTCTTCTTCAGATTTAGTTTTTTTCATTTGAAAATTCATTTCCATTAAAATTTCAATAGCATATTGTCTGAAAAAAATTTCACCTGTTGTAAAATTTCTTTTTAGTCGAGGTCTACCCATAATGTTTGTACCCATATAAGGGTCATCTTCCCAACCAAATTTAAAACTCAACGTAGGAAATGATTTAACAGCTTCACCAATACCGTTAAAGTATTCAGACCAAACTCCTTCAGACCAATCCTCGTACATTTTTGTTGTTATATCACATAATCCAAATGTTTCACAAAAAAGGAATGCAAGATTCTTGATAACCAATGATAAAGTTAAAATAACACCGTGAAAAGAAGCCTTTATCATCCAAATTCTTAAATATGTTCTAATTAATCCTTTCGCATTTAATCCATACTTTATTAATGGGTATAATGCCTTTCTCATTCCAGTAACTAACCCACTAAATCCTAGTCTTACAAATGCCGTTAGAAGGTTCCCAGCAAAATCTTTCCAAGTTTTACCAAAAAGATATTCATTTAAAAATTCTTTTACCCATGCATATTTTTTAAATAATGGTGTTGAATATTCAGCCATTGCCTTATCATAAGCACTTTGAATTTTTTTTCCATTTTCATCTGTACCACATCTTTCAAGTATTGTTTTTACATCATCGGTAAAAATAAAAGCCTGCTCACCTCTTTTTTGGGAATTTGCAAATTTATCCAATATGGTTTTTTTAATTTGGTCTTTTTCAACATCGGTTAAGTCAGAAGCATCTAAAGTATTTATAAAACTTCTCCACTCATCATCAAAAGAAGTTCTCATTTTATTAGCTATATCAGGACTAAATTTTTCCCAAAATTTTAAAGTAGTTCCAGGTTTAGGTCTCCCCGTTACGGCCTTTAAAGTGCTAACAATGTTTTGAGTATATGCCTCAACACTTGTTAAATCAAATGAGTTTGGTGGTTGACCTAATGCGTTTCTTAATCCCGCCACTGATTCTGCAATACTTGATAACACATTACCCGTTTTCCAAATATCATACATTTTTACCAAAGTATTAATAATTTGGAACTGTTTAGTAACTCCATTAGTTAAAAGAAACTTTTGCGTTGCAGACAAATTTGTCATATCGTATTCCTTAGTAATACCATTCTCGTCTGTAATTTTTAATGTTTTTTTTGGAATTTTGTTGTATATTGTATCTGCGTTGGTTTTCCAATCATTAAATAACATTTTTTTGTTGGACAATTCTTTTTTTAAATCGAGCCATTTTGTTTCCTGTTCCTGTAATCTTTTTAATAAAGCACTATTTCGTTCTGTTCTTGCGACCGTTATTTCGTCTCGTAATTTTTTTAATTTAGATTCACAAAATTCTTCAGCTTTAGTTAACTTAGTAATATTTTCATTTATTTCTGTTGTTGTCGCGTATGTTAATTTATCTAAGTCAGTAACAAAATCTGGAGTGCCACCATCAGGTAATTTCATGTCGTCTATACCATCTGTAATATTTTTTAAAACAGAATTCTGATGTGTTTCAAGTTCTTCTAAAATTTGATTATTAATGTTTGCAAGTTCATCTGCATATTTTGTTTTCAAAAACCAATCAATAAGTTCTGTTTCTTCTTGACCTTTAAGCCCGGTTTCTCCTTTTATTGATTCTTTACTCCAAAAATCTTTAGCCTTTTTTGAAAGGTTTTGATTAGTAACCCCCTCTCTTTCTAATACACTACTTAATTCTGAAATGTCTTTTTTCATAAGGTTTTCCGCCGCTTCAGTACCGACGTTATCTAAATATTTTTGAAAACCTTTAAACATAGGTAAACTAAAAAGTCCTTTGGTTAAAATTGACTCTTCATTTATTAAATTGAATTTTTTATCTAAACCCATCATAGAACTAATTTTATTTAGCTCTTCATTTAGTTGTTTAACTTTACCTTGGTTTAGATTATACCCTTCTAAAATTATTTTTTTTTCGTTTTCTGTAATTATAAGAGATTTCATGTTTTTTACTTTATAGTGTTTTTATATAAATATATATGTTATTCAGAACATTTAAACTCTTTATAAATAACGTGGTTTTCTGATGGGTAAATATACCATTTACCATCATTAAAAATATAAAGGTATTCACCACTCTTAACTTCTCTCATCCCTATAGGGGTAATCAAACTAGGGTTATTACTTGAAATAGGTTTCATTTTTATCCACCACATTTCACCAGTTTCTGAGTCGGGGTCATAAGAATAGTCTCCCTCAACGGCTTGAAAGTTATCTTTTAAACAAGGGTATTTTGTTATTAATTGATTATACTCAACATTCATTGGGTGATTGCTATCTGATAATAAATTTTCAATATTTAGTGGGTCAAGACTGTCAACCACATCAGGTTTTACTAAAATTGAATTTATTTCCTTTTCAGTGTATATATTCCCCGCAAGTTTATTTAGTTTTTTTAAGTCTTCATTAGTTTTTTGAAAATCAGCAGGACTTGACAAAATACTGTTTAGAGTTTCAAGGTCTTTTGTGTTTTGTTTTGCCAACTGTAGAAGTTTAGAGGCCGTTTGTAATTCTACTTTCATGTTTCTATCCCCTCTAGAAAGGTTATAATAAACTTTAGCCGCTTTTTCAGGGTCTTTATCATTAATCATTGTATTAATAACGTCAAGAGAACTATAACCCTTTGTTAATGATGGATTATTATCAATATCATCAAATTTATTGGTAATATAAATCATATTTTCTTGAGCATCTTTTTTTACCTCTTCCTCACTTCTAGTATCATTATTTTCTTCTTGTAATTTTTTTACAAGTACAAATACAGCAGTAGAAGCCGCCCAATATACTCCAGCAGCCCCTAATGTTTTTGATAATTCATATCCTTTAGTTTTCAACCATTGCGTAAACTTTGATGGGAATGTTTTATTTTTAATTGCCGACTCTAAACTATCTTTCATAAAAGTTTGTAATTTTGAACCATTCCCTTCTTTCATTAACCAAGCCATACCATCAGAAAACCACAATTTTTCTTGAGGGGAAAGGTTTCCTAAAAATTTTACAAAATCTTCTTTACTCATGTTTTCATAAACACCATCCATAATTTTTTTACTTAGTTGTTGTGCGGCTTCTTCTGTAAAATTACCCGAAATAAATTTCCCTACTTTTCCAATTCTAATTATTGGTGGGAAAAAACAAAACGCAATACCTAAAGCTGCTCCGTATTTATTTCCATATAAGTTATCAATATACGCTGCACTTAAATTTACAACAGACTCTAATAGAAATTCAGCCAATAGTACACTTCCGGAAACAGTCATGTCAACACCTAATATTGTAGACCCCGCTAAAAAAGTCGCAAAAGCGGAACCGGACCAATAAGCCTCAACAAATCCAAGTAATGCTCCACCTACACCAGCAGTAAAAAAAGCAAGAACGACCGCAGCTGTTATTTGTATAGTAACTCCCCACTTATCCCAAAATAAATCAAAACTTGACCTGATGTCTTCAACTAATTCCTCATTTCTAACTTGAATTAGTTTATTACCTTCTTTTCTAAAATATGGAAATGCGTTTTCACCTAATTCGAATTCCCAACCATTACCTAAATTAGGGTCTAAATTATTCATTGAAGTAATCCATGGGTCATCTTTTTTTGTTCCGCTCACTAAAGATGCATAATTACTTAAATTAGAAGCCAATTTTAAATCACAAGTATAAACTCTTCCTAAGTCAGTCTTAAATTTATATAAACACCCTGCAAACCTGTTAAAAAAGGTTTGATTAGGTAAATAAAGTTTAACTATTTGGTTACCAACTTTATGTGGATAATATTCCCCCTTTTCGTCACTTTTTACACCATCAATAATATCACTAGCTTTAGTTCCTGATTTTATTGTCCAAGTTTCCCAATTTTCACTAACTTGCATTTTTAAACCTTTTTCACCAAATAAACTACCTAATCTACTTGTTGGACTATCCATTAAAACTATTTTTCTTTCTCCGTGCCAACTACTAACTTCATTAGTTACCGCAATTAATGGGTTTACTGACCATAAATTAAAAAATTGAGACCATGTTTGTTTGGATGCACCAGAATTCCAAAAGTCCCCCTTTTCGTAATCTTCACCAATCAAATTATCAATTTTTTTTGATAGGTCATTTAAATCTTTTTTAAACTCATTATATGTATTTTTATCAATCATTTGAAACCTCATTAATTACTTTTATTTGTTAATAAATTAACTTCTAGTTTGGTTGGCTCAACAATAGATTTTGTTCCAGACTTTTCTTTTTTATCAGTTAAATTAGCACCCCATGGAATTCCCCAACAGACTTTATCTTGAACCTTAGGGTAATAACCTACATACTCCCATTTATTAAAATCCCAAACCATTTGGTTTGTACCAGTACGAAAACAACCTCTATAACCTTTTCTTTCGTTTGATATTGGGTCTGTGGCCTCAAAATACAAAACACTACCTTGGGTATATTGAGCAGTAAAAGTTTGATATCCTTTTTGTAGACATTGTAATAATTTTTCATTCGGGTGATGTTTTTTACATGCATCAGTCGGTGTCTCACCGCTTTTACCCCAGTTAGCCCAATCATTTGTCAAGAAGTTTTCATCATTTAAAGACCTTTCAATACCATCTATATCAATATATCTAATGTTTGTTGGTCGTAAATGTTTAGGTATACCTAAAGTACCTCCGTTTGCCGATTTGAAATAATACATTTCATCAGCTTGTTCTTTTAAAACTTTTTTAATTATTTTATTTAAACTTTTCATTACACTTTATAATTTTTACCTGTTGGTCCCATAGTTCTACCTGAAGCCCATTTTGTCGGCCCAATTGGATTCCCTTTACCTCTTGTTGTTTTGTCTTCTCGTTTTGCACTTGTTATTGGATTTCCTGGTCCTCTCGCAGCTCCACTTTCCCATGGAGTTATAGATGTACCAGTATCTGATTTAGTATCTGTTGTTGTGTCGGTAGTTTCCTCACCTTCTTCATTTACTTCAGACTCATCCAATTCAATCTCATCTTTAATTTCCATTAAAGACTTAATTCTTCTAATATCCTCGTTAATTTTTTTCATTTATAATAAACATTCAAAAAATTATTTATAACCAACCTCTTGCGGACGCATATCCTCTTCTTGTTGATTTTGCTCCTGACTTATCTGAAGGTCTTTCAATATTATCAACAATCCAGTCAATCCACTCACCAACTTCTTTATCTCCACTTTGTTGTTCTTTAAGAACTGCTTCCGCCATGAACTCAACTTGTTTTTCATAATCAAACAAAATGTCTATTTTTTTTTGATTATCTGTATCATTAGGGTCTACTCCGTGTTTTTTTAAAAAAGAAACCCCCATACCACCACAAACATTATATTGCCATAAACCAAAAGAACAATATCTTTTGCCATTTATGTTAATTGAATTTTTATTTTTGGCAGCATATTCACCAGAGTCTCCTTTGGCTTTACTATTTAATCCACTTTCTCCGTATGCGTTTGATACAAGTGCCTTTGCTGCGTTATCGGATAATCCCAAAATTTTCAAATCATCCAAAAGTTTACTATAATCAACTTCAGTTTCAGTATCGGATAAATTAATCACTGTATCATTATCAGTATCTAAGTCTGTTTTATTCTTTATATAATCACTAACACCAAGCTTTTCTATAAATTTAGATAAATCGTATTCTTCAAAACTTTTGGCCTTTAAATCAAATAACATTTCTTCTAAAGTTTCTTGATTCGCGATACCTGTCGATTCAATTCCTTGTTGTTCTTGAAATATATAAACAGCCTCTTCAGTATCGGTATCATATTTACCTGTTATTTCTAAATTAAAATTAGGTAATAAAAATTTTAAAACGATTTGTAATTGTTCAATATCTGGTTTAAAACTATTTCTAACTCTTGAGTCATAATGGTTTCCTGATTTAACAATCTCTTCAAACCTATCTAAAAATTCATAAATGGTATCAAAGTCTGTAACATCATCACCACTAATATCGACATTATCTTTATAAATAAACGGTTCATCAACAGATAATGGATTTAATTTTTCTCCATAATTTGTAATGTTTTGGAACAATGAATCTGACATTTGTTGTCTTAATATAAAAATACTTTTATCTGAATTACCTAATCCATAATCAATAGATGGGTAATTACCTAACACCGTTATTCCTTTTTGTTTAAATGTGTTATAATAATCTAAAATTTCGTTTTCTAACTCTTTAAAATCCTCAACCTCTTCCCCACCATAAAAATAATCTTCATCGACAATTCCTTTAATGATATTAATTTCTGCGTTTGGGAAAATATTATCTAAAGCGTCAACTAAAAACGGTATTGTTTTTTTATTTTTAAATTTATCATTTACACCTATAGATACAAAAATGTGGTCAATCTCGGGTTTTACATCTTGTTTTGATAAACGCATTAACAATTTATCGATAGTCATATCATCATCTATTAAATCTGGCATGTTAACAAAATCACCACTTCTTAAGAAGTTAGTTAGACTATCACCAATTAACGCAACTTTTACTTCTTTGTCATCTGATTCAACAAGTTTAGTAAGCCTTTTAAAATTTTTTATTTCACTTAAAATCGTCTTCATTTAATTTGTCCTTTTGGTAATTTTTTAGGGTATACGATGTAATATTCATTTAAAAAAGATATTAATACATCTTCATCTTCAATATAATCCACATCCTCATCTAAATCCCACTCATCTTCGTCTTCAGTCATAAAAGACTCAAACATGTCGTATGGTTTTTTATTATCATAACCAAACTCCTCAAAGAAATTGTATTCAATCATATCTTCTCTAACAATATCTTCATCATCACCGATTAATTTAAATTCGATGTTGATTATATTTTGATTTTTATCAATATAATGCGATATTATTTCGACTACTTCCATTAGTTATATTTTTGAAATCTTTTAAACATATCTAATGATTTATTTACACTCTCTTCAATTTGGTCTCTATGTTGTTGTAATTCTTCGTCATTATTAACTAATTCGTCAAAATCAATATCATCATAAACACCACCTTCTAATTCATCTTCATAAACATCAGATGGTCCTTTTGAAACAAATTCATAAGGTCTTTTACCCATACCCATTTGTGTCATGGATTGTTGTGGTCCGTCAGAATCAAACTCATAAGCTGGTTCTATCTCATCATAGTTTAATGGTTTAGCTGTGATTTCATTAATGTTATGATTTCTATAAGTTTTAACATTACCATTACTATCAACAGTAACACCTTCTTTATCTCTTGCCGCATCATAAACAGTTAATGGTGTCATGTTTGATTGAACATTACCTGTTGCATAACCGTCATATACGGTTGCATGTTGTTTTAAAATTGATTGTCTGTCTTCATCGGACATTGTTGAATAACCTCTCATTCTATTTCTTTATTTAAAAATTTATCTCCCCCAAACATCCAAAATTGTTTAGCCGTTGTTGCCAAACGACCCATAGTTTTTTGAACTGCAGGAATAGTTATTTCCTTATCTTTATTCTCAAGATACTTCACGGATGCCCTTACGAACAAATCATACATACCTTGAGCTCGGTCTACAAGTTTATTTATAAGTATCTGTTTATCTTCATCAGGGTTTCTGTGGTAACTTTGTAATTTGAAAAAGTCTCTAATATAATCAGGTCCCATCAATAAAAACTTACCACCTTCCATCGCCATGTTGTGAGAACCAATTTGTCTTTCAAGTTCTAAAAACTTATAAACTTCTTCTAGTTCTTTTTTAGAAAAACATGCTAAAAAATCACCTTTAACTATAAGGTCATCAAGATTTTTAAAATTTATTTCTTGTATTTCTCTTTTTTCTTCATCCATCATCCACCCATCAACATCAGGTAGTAACGAAAGTGTACTAATTATTTTACCTTCATCATCAAACCAATTAACACGATATTGATAATCAACTGAACTACCAAAAGAAGGTATTTTTTCCATTTGGATTACTTCACCTTTAGTTCCAGGCCCAATATCCTCCCCATCCATATGAACAAGAACTATTCTATCACCAACATCAAGTTTTGGGTTCAAACCTTTTTTCATACTAATAAATAGTCCATTAAAAAGAATAAAGAAATTATTTTATAATTGTAATATAACCACCAATTTCTTTTTTACCGTCAGTATCTTTCATACCAAATTTAGCAACCCATGTATAAGTTCCGTCAGGACAAAGTGTGTAATTATAGGTCCCGTCCCAAGATGCGTTCGGGTCATTAGTTTCCCAAATGATTTCTCCCCATCTGTTATAAATTTTAAAATTAAACTCAAATGGATTAAATCCTGACGTAAATATTGGTTTAAACACTTGGTTATGTTCGTCACCATCTGGTGTAAATGTGTTAGGAACATAAATTAATTCACTTGGACATAAATCTAAAATTACAGTAAATGTTTGGGGATTTGACACACACCCATTATTCCATCTTACGACATCAAAAGTAAAAATTCCTTCTCCACTCCAAGTAAGACTTAATTGCTGTGATATAGTAGTGTCACCAAAATGATACCATTCATTATATCCACCATTAGGTGACACCGCATCAAAAACATCTGTAATTGAATCTCCAATACATATTTCGTGATATGTACTTGAAGCTCCAACCCTACCATCAACAACAGGAGTTAATTCTGGTCTTGGGTAAACTCTAATATTTAATGTAGTATCAAACCAACATCCTGATTGTGTGTAAGAATAATTAACAGGGTCAATACCAATAAATCCGTTATTAGGACAATATTGTGTTCCCCAAACATTCATACCACTAAATGTTCCACCAGGAGGTGTTGCAGTAAGTGTGATACAATTATCATATTCACAAAATGGACCTATAGAATCAATAACAGGAAAAATGTTTAAATCTGTAATTGTAAAAAATTGTGGTTGTGATTGACAACCCAACTGATTAACTCCAATCACAGATAACGTATTAGGGTAAGTTCCTCCATTTACGCCAGTGACATCTAAGTTTATTTGATTAGTTCCTTGTCCTGTGGTGATATTTCCAATCGTGTTAGTCCAAACATAATTTAAGTTAGGAAAACCGCTTGTAACATTATAAGGATTGATTGTGGAGTTATAACAAACAGTATCTAAACCAGCAATAGGATTTATTGTTATTAAAGGAGGGTCAACTAAAGTTGTCGTTCCTTGTGCGGGACAGTTGTATTGGTCATACACAGTTACAGTCTGCTGACCTGAACAAAGATTTGTTGCAGTTTGATTAGTTTGTCCATTACCCCAAAGAAATGTATATGGGGCAACACCGTCAATAGGATTTACAGTTGATGTTCCGTCACAATATCCAAAACATGTGGGATTAGTATTTGAAAATTGAGGAGCTTGTAATGGTGGTGGGTTAAGTAAAGTTGCAGTTCCATTATAAGTACAACCTGCTGCATCCACCAAATTGAAAGGATAGTTACCACTACACAAGTTGTTTAAAGTTAGGTTTGTTGACCCACCGTTCCAAGATATAGTTGTAATACCCGTACCACCATTAGGAACTATAGTAATTGAACCGTCACATCCATTATTACAGTGTGGGTCTTGTAAAATTATATTTGGTGGTGGTAATTGTGGAGGTCCTGGCTGAACAAAAACAGTATCAGGCCCTAAATTACCTACACCAGCGTTACAAGTAGACCATCCCGCATTACATATAGGATAAACTAAATGACATGTATAATTTGCACCTGCAGGTGGTGGAGTAACCGTGATGGTAGGTCCTGTTCCGATTGGGTTAGGGTTACCAACCTGATACCAAGTTAGGGTAGGTGTAACCGTAGGTCCTGAAGGTGTATATCGATATGCATTATTCGTTGTTGTCCAAACTGTTGAGTTCCTACCAGGTACGGGTATTCCTACATTCCCCGCTAAGTTATGTATACCTTGAACTGCGGTTCCTCCCGCCCATTGTACACAATTTGGTTTATTTGCAATATGATTTTCAATGACATTAGTTGATTCGTAGATTACAATATGAAAAGTTCCCTGTAAATTAGTACAAGAAAACATAGGAACTCCAATCCAACTAACCACTAACTTTCTACATGGAGCAACTCCTTGGACTTGGTATCTAATTTGTCCTCCGATACCCGGATTCCAATCTTGCCAAGGACCCATAATACAATTTTTAGGGATATTAAACCCCGGATTTGGTATCGGCACAGACGTAAAAGTTGTTGGTTGCCCCGCAGAAAATGAAATCCACCCATTAGAGCCAACCCAAAATTGTGTGTATGTGTTCCCAAAATAACAAAACGTAAACCCAATATTAAATGGTCCTTGTTGTGTATCATCACCCATAAACAATTGAGTCCCTGTGTTGGTTTGGGCAACATAAGGGATGTTTGTTACATTATAGTTTGTTGTTTGATTAGGATTTGGTCCTCCTGGTCCACATTGACTTAAATCTGCAGTTAATGTAGTTGAGTTTACACCACAAGGTAAAAGTTGGTTAGGTCCTAAAAATGGACAGTACTGTCCAAAAGTGTAAGAACTTAAAAGTAATAATAATAATATAAGATTTTTCATAGTATAATAATAAATATAAAAACGAGATTAACAATACATGGTTGTGTTATTAGAAATGAATATTTACCTTAAATTAATTTTCATAGATATTTATATTATATGCGTTTGTCTTTATTAAACATATTAAAAGAAGAAATAGAAGAGCAGGGGTATGGAAGATACTTCCAATCCGTAAAAACATCATCAGGTGAACGTTTAGGTGATATCTCAGGTTATGATTTTACTAAAGGTGAAATTATACCAAAAGATTTTAAAACTAAAACTGAAGTTGGTTCTTTTAATCTTTTTGATGAAGAGTTTGAAATAGAAGGTGATTTATCTGGATTATCCGAATATAAACGAAAAGGCACACCCCTAAAAAGCAATAAGTATTTTGTTTTACATCACACAGGTGGAAGAGGAGACGCGGAAGGTGTTATTAATACCTTAAATATTAGAGGTGGATTGGGAGTTCAATGGATAATAGATAGAGAAGGAAAAATTTATCGCGGTTTACCCGAAAATTCAATTGGGGCACATATTAGAACATCGGGTTATATGAAAAACGGAACCCCTTACAGAAAAGATGGAATGCCGTCTGACATGTACAATGACAATACTCAAGGAGTAGAAATTGTTGGTAAGAATGATAGTGACATTTTGTTAACTCAATGTTTTAGTGCATTAAAATTAGTAAAAAACTTAGGATATTCTCAAAGTCAAATATATACCCATGGTGAGATAAATAATCACAAAATGGCGGACGAAGGTCAAAAATGTAAAACCTTTTTTAATGAAAATTGGAATTTATCAAATTCTGATATCATAAAAAAATATGGTGGAGAAGATTTTCAAGAAAAAGAAGAAGATGAAATAGAACCTAAATATGATGATGAGGTGTCAGTGGATAAAAATAAAAATTATATTATAGGAGATTCCCAAGTCCCTTATATAGATAACGCATCAGAAAAAGCAAAAAGAATAAAAGAAACAGGGTCAAAAACATCTTTGTGGTTAGGAGGTAAAGGACTATCATGGTTAAAAAGTGCGGTCGGTGATTATCCCGTTTCAAAGGATGTGAATTCCATAATAATTTCTATAGGAACAAATGGTGGGTTCAACACAAGTGAAAATATATCAGGTTTAGTTGATTCATTGAAAGAAAAATTTCCAAAAGCTAAGTTATTCGCAGTTAAAGGTTCGTGGGGTTGGGGAGGTAATAAAAACATAAAAGAATCTCAAGTTAATTCTTATTACGATATTTTTTCAAATAATGGTGTGACAGTTTTAAAAACACCAATTGGAAAAGTTACTGACCCCCATGGTAATTTACCGATATACAAAACAATTGGAAAAGAAATTGATGAAAAATTATAATATATTTTTTTTGTATTAAAAAAACAATTATATTTGTATTATAAATTTTAAAATCATGGACAGAGAAAAAATCACAAAAGAGGCTTCGATTTATAAAGACCTACCCACAAAAAAACTTAAAAAAGTTATTTTTGATTATAAAATGTTGTCATTTTCAAATTCTGACATTTTTAACTTTTTATATACGTTAGTGATTATGGTTGGTATGACTTTAGTTATTTGGGGTATCAATTTGACTATGCTTTTGTTAATTGGTTTAGTTCATTATTTCTTTTTTTGGTTGTACTTACACAAATACAAAAAGTCTAAAATAGTAAGTGATGAAGATAGAGAAGAAATAGATGAAATAATTAAAATTCTTAATCAGGAACTAAATGACCGTAAAACAAAAAACCCTTCTTAATAGAAGGGTTTTTAATGTCAAAGTATTTTTTTAATTTCCTGTTCTTCTTACTCTTTTGTCCAATCCGTATAGTGCCATTGCCAATCCCGCAAAAACCATCGCAACGGTTACAGGACCTGTATATCTTTCTAATCCAGCCATATGATTAATATCGTGAATCATTGCGGTAGTTTCAAATTCTGAATAACCCATAAACTCACCTAACGCCGCAACTGCACCAACGGCAGCCATACCTAAACCACCACGCATCAACATTTTTTCTCTTCTTGACGCCTTTCTTGATGATAAATCTTCGTCATCTTCATAAATGTTTTCGGTTACTGTTTCAGCATCTTCAACTTTATCTTTCAATTTGTTCATTTGTCTTGGTGATAGGTCAGGTAAAACTTCTGATTTCAAAAATTCAGCAATCTTTGCAATTGCATCTTGTTTTGTTAATTCATCATCCATTTCGTCATCCATATTGTCGAAGTCAAACTCAGTATCGTTCATTATTTTTTCTTCCGATTCTTCAACCAATCTACGAACTAATCTTGTAAGTTCTGATTCTGTTAGTCTAATTTTTTTAATTGCCATTTTAATTATTTTTATTATAAATATAGTTTATTTGAGAAATCTCAATTTGTAGTTTGTGGAATTTATTAATTCACATACAGTGTCTATTTGATTTTGTATGTATGAATCTTTACAACACCCTCTTAGGTCTTCTATTTGTGAACATAAATTACCCATGTATTTAACAGTGTCTTGAGTACTTTTCCATTCTTGGATGTCCATACTTTTATAACCTTTAATAATACCGTATTTACCCTGAAATGATTCAACTAAACCGTCGACTAAATCTCCAATCTCACTATAATAACCATTTAACGCCATGTGTTCAGGGTATGATTCTGTTTGTAAATGTAATGTGTGAGCTTGAGTTCTTGAATGTAACAAAATCGAAATCATTTCTGCAAAGTCCCCATTATTAGCTCCACCTTCATTTTTATCAGATGTTTTTTCAACATTCTCTTCTTCTTCATTTAAAAATGAAAAAGAATTATATTTCTTATTTAATAATTGTTTTTTAGTAATCATATCTAGTCTAGAATCTAGTTTTATTAATCTAGGCTTGCTGCCTAGTGCTAGTGCTTATATTTATAAATATGTTACTTAATGAAGAAATTTTAAAAATTAAAAAATTAATGTGTTTAATTGAAGGTGAATTACCAAAAAATAATTTGTTTTCAAATTTTGACTACGAAAAGTTTAAAAAAATGGACCCACCTTCTGACAATAGTAAAGAAACCAAAAAAGAGATTGATTATTTAGAAGATATTGATGTGGACAAATTATTTGTTCAAGAAAAAGATGATATGTTAGGTAACTTCAAAGAGTTTTTAGATAAGAAAAAAATTGATTATAACAAAAAACAACTTAAAAGGATTTATGATGATTCATATGATATCATAAAAGACCTTAAAAACCATTACAAACGCCCAAGACCATTTAATTTAAAACCAAAATTAAAAGATGAGGTCACAGATTCAATGAAAGGTTACGCTTACCCATCAGGTCACTCAACAACATCATATCTTTTATGTTATGTCTTAAGTGAATTATACCCTAAATATAAAAAAGAGTTTGAAAAAATTACGGAGGATATTGTATTTTCAAGACAAATGGCTAAAGCCCATTACCCTTCAGATATCAAATTTGGTAAAAAGTTAGCAAAAGCTATGTTTGATTATTTAAATAAAGAAAAACTAATTGATTAAATCGGGAATAATCTCTTCTTCCACGAAATATTCAACTTCATCTGACAAACTTCCTAATTCATTTGCCAAATATCTATCGTTATTACCTTCAGGTCTTGAGAATGGGTCTGTAATATCATAAGTCTCATAGTTTCCAGTGTCCTCAACAAAGTCTAACATACCTAATGTATTGTCTTCATCAACCACAATACACCCAACCCATTCAGTTCCACCCCAATATACAGTACCAAAGTATAGTTTTGCCACATCTTCTATCTCATCATAGTCAAATTGGAAGGTAAATTCACTACCATCTTGTAGTTTTCGGGTCCATTTTTCACCTGATTTATCGTCAAAATCGGTCTTTTTAGGGGTATTTTGGGGGGTAAATTCACCCTTTTCACCCTTATTTAACCACTCAGAATAGGCATTTAGGGTCATTTTTTCCTCATTTTCAAGGTTTTCATACCCTATTTCACTCATTTTATCCAATATTTGGTCTATTTCTTGGGTATTTTCGACCAAAAAACGGTATTGTGACTCTGTAATTATAATTTTCATACTAATAAATACATGTTTTTGTTGTATTTTGACTGAAAAAACGTTATTTTTGTGTAAATGTTAGTAGAAAAACTCCAAAATATCCCAAAAAGTAGTGGTTGTTACCTTTTTAAAGACAAAAAAGGTCAAATTATCTATATTGGTAAGGCAAAACACCTTCCAAATAGGGTAAAATCGTACTTTTCTAACAAAAATCACTCAAGTAAGACCAAATTATTGGTAGAAAACATAGTAGATGTTGATTTTTTGACCACTTTAGACGAAAATTCAGCCCTTATCTTAGAAAATGACCTAATTAAGACCCATAATCCTAAATTTAACATTAAATTGAAGGATGATAGGTCAAAAAAGTGGTATTTAACCCTTACAAATGACGATTTTCCACGTTTAGAGGTTAAAAATGACACTAATTTGGACTCAGACCCCTTAATTGAGGTCCCAAGTAGTAATTTATGTCATGAAATGTATGATTTATTACACGATATCTTCAATTTACGGTCATGTTCTTATGAATTAACACCTGAAAACATTGAAAATAACAAGTTCAAGGTGTGTTTAGAGTTCCATATGGGTAGATGTGACGCCCCATGTGTGTCAAATATCAATAAATTTGTCTATCGTGAGGTTATTTCAGACCTAAAACAGGTAGTTTCATTCAATTTTGACCAATTACGTGGTAAATTGACCCGTAAAATGAACGCATTTAGTAAGATTATGGAGTTTGAGAAGGCAAATACCATCAAATTTCGACTAAATGCTCTTGATAAGTATGAAAAATGTGTTGAATCAGCAAGAATTGGTGGTTATTTGGTGATTGCCGATGAGTTTAAGACTACTTTTGGTTTACAAAACACTCCAATTGACATAGAAATGTACGATAACTCCCACACTAATGGGGATTGTCAGGTATCTGCCCTTGTTAGATACACAAATGGTAAGAAAAACACATCAGAATACCGTAAATTTAACATCAAAACCGTTGTTGGTCCTGATGATTACGCTTCATTTGATGAGGTTTTACGTAGAAGGTTTACAAGATTACTCAAAGAACGTAAAAAACTACCTGATATGGTTATTATTGATGGGGGTAAAGGACAATTAGGGGTTGCAAAGAGAGTATTTGACGAACTTTCACTATCTAACCGTATAGATTTACTATCTATATCCAAAAACTCACAGCACAGGTCAGATATTCTACATTTTACTGATGGTAGTAGTGTAAAATTTGAAAATAAAAAGTTTTTTAACTTACTTGCAACAATTCAAGATGAGGTTCACCGATTTGTTATTACATTTCACAGAAAAAAACGTAGTAAATCGGTTATCGGATAAATTTTGTGTCGTAATAACCGGCAAGATGACCAAATCTGTCGGTCAATAAAGGATATTGGTTTAAAATTGCATCAATTGGACTATATAAATTTTCTGTTTCCCAATAAGTTTCTTTATCAGGTAAAAAATTTTCGTAATACTCAAAAATAGCATCCTCTACATCTATTTCTTCACCATTTTTTGTGGCTTTAATAGGTTTAACGTGGTTATAAATGTAAAAACTGTCGTCATCATAGTGAGAAGTTTTAAAACCTATGGATTTTACATGTATTTCATACCGTTTGTAACCAATAAACGGAGTTCCTGTAACAAATTTTATAATTTTAACAGAATCAAATACATTTTGAATTTTTTCTTTAAGTTCATTATTAAAATAAAGACCTTTTTTAATTGTGGGAACTAAATATGTATTCATTTTTTCATTAATAATAGATTCAAATGAATAAACGTCTTCTGACAACTCATTCAAAACCAGTTCAGTTAAATAAGATACATTATTTGGGTTTTTAAAATTAAAAAATATGTTATACTGACCTTTAGTTTTAAAACTAGGTTCAACTAAAACGGGAGTCACGATTAATCCGTATAAATCAATCTTGTCTCCCGCATATTTTTTAAATAATTCTAATATTTTTTCAGTATCCATAGAAATTATTCATCACCAAATACACTACTTTGGACTCTAACCCCTTTTGGTAATTCAAAATTATCTCTTCTTGGTCTTTCAACCCTTTTATATTTTTGAGTTGGGTAATTAAAATTCAACTTATTAAGTTCTCTTATATAATCATCTCCATGTTCTTTAATTCTCATAATAACATCATCAACTAATTCAGTTGTTTTGTTGTATGATATGCCATGAATCATTTCTCTATCATATTCATTCTCATTTACCACTTTAGAAACAATGCGGTTAATGTCAGATTCTGTAATTCTTTTTCTCATAACTTATTTTTAAAATGTTTCTATTATTTTTTCGCAAAGAGCAATAAATTCATTAGTTATTTTTTGATTGTCACTAATAATTCCATCCATATATTTGTTATATACACTTGGACCCATTCCTTCTAACACCGTAATTAAATCCCTTTCCATGCTTGGGTCATACCCATCAACTAATTCTTCTAAAATAAATCTTAATTTAGCCTGAATGTAACGACCGTAGTTCATGTTTTGAATTTCATGTTTGTGAGTATCGGTAAGACTCATCAATGTATCACCAAGTTGTTTATTTTTAGGTAAATTCATTAAACTATCGTAATACTCAGCCCCTTTTATTAACTCCATCATTAGTAATGGTAGGTGAGGTGCCCTTGCTTCAAAAACCCAAACACCTGGTTGTGTTTTATCAGGGTATACATCACAATACGCAACTCGACCAGCACCTGAAGATGCCATTCTTTCTAACTGTTCCGTGTTCTCCCAATAAAATCTTGATGCTCCGTTAGTAAATTTTAAATACATATCGTATAATCTTGGGTCTATTGCTTCAATTTCATCTTTCATTTTTTTAATTGAACCAAACCCGTCAAGCCATGCTTTCCCTTGGACTCTTGCCATTTGAAAGTTTCTTTGTTTAACTCTGTCTTCAAAATCAGGGTCCATATCTTTAGCTTGGGAAATGTTTTGTGAAGATGGGGATTGTTGTTTCATTCTACCTCCACTACCTGAACCTAATTTTACGTCCATTCTAATTTTACCTTTATCTACAAAACTTTTGATGTCTGGATACATCTTATAAAAAGTAGTCATAGCCAAGGAAAGAAGTTGGTCTGTTTTACCTCGTTCAGAGCCAGGAAGCATCATCATTAACTCTGCAACCTCCATACTCGATGGTGCCCTATTTTCAGGGTCATCGTAGATTGCTTTTGTAGTTTCTTTTGCCTTCTTTTTAAATTCATCAGGCAAAAAGTCACCAACAGGTCTCTCAAATAGATACTTTTTCATATATTATTTTCTATCTTTTAAATATTTCATAACAAAAGACTCTATGTCGATATCCTCATCATCACGGTGATGTCTTCTACCTTGTGGGTGAGTGTCAGGATTTTCGTATGGTAACCCTCCCGGGTCTCTATTTGGTCTTCCAGGTGTGAATGGTTTATCTTCTCTATCGGTATCAGGTTTTGTTCCCGGTCTTGTTTTAGGTTTTGTATCTGGTTCGGCAACACCCGGTTCAGCGTTCAAAAGACTTTCAATATCGAAAGAATCCCCATCCTCATCGTAGTCAACATTATCGACAACACCTACAACATCCTCATCGTAGTCTTCTTCCATAGGAACTTCTTTTTGTTCTGAAATAACAACACCTCTTTGGTAACCAAAAAGATATTTCATTTCATTAATCTCGTTTTTGATATTTTTTTCCATAGTTTTTTTATTTATAAATACTTGTTAATTTTTATTTATTTACCATGTAGTACTGATACCCCAAAGAATAATAAAGAAATTGCCCCTTTTTTTTCAAAACGGCATTAATTTTTTCTGTTGAGGTCACAGGAACCCCCACAATTTCTTTATCTTTTGGAATTTTCCTACCCGTATGTGTATTAAGGGTGTCTTGAATTGGGTCCAAAAAGTATTTTAACTTTTTAATAAGTGTTTTCTTATCACCAACTGTCCCAATACTGTACTTTTTACAAAGTTGTTTAATTTCTTGAAGGTCTAATGTATCTAAATTTTCCATAGATACAAATATAGTAAAAATATTTTATTTCTTAAACAAATATGATTTTGTTCTTAAATATTCATCAACAGTAACTTGAGCATCTTTTTGATTTGCGTAAATTTTTGACAATGGTTCAAATTCTTTACCACTGAAATTTTCATCACCTCTTACATCTTTAGGTAGTTTAGTTCCAACTTTATCCCAAGTATATTTAATTTTATATTTACCAAACCCTTCAGGTGTTACTTGAAACTCAGGTAAACCATTTTCTTCCTCTTCTTTCAAATTAAATTTTGAATTCAAATATCTTTCTTCTGCAATTAAATTAACCGATGATATAATTTTACTTTTTCTACTTTTCATGCCTTTTGTTTTATAAATAGTTTTACAATGTAAATAAAGTTAATTATCATTTACAAAAAGTATATTATGAAAAAAGTTGCAAACGACAGTACCGTGACTGTAAATTACACGGGTAGATTAGAGGACGGGACTGTATTTGATAGTTCGATGGTTGAAGGTAGAGAACCAATTAAAGTTCAATTGGGTCAAGGTCAATTGATTAAAGGGTTTGAAAGTGGTTTAATGGACATGGGTGAAGGTGAAACTAAAACAGTAGAAATTCCTGCAAGTGATGCTTACGGTGAGTATTTAGATTACCTTATTCAAGAAGTTGAAAAAACTCAAATGCCAGGTGATGTAGAAGTTGGGACACCTTTAATGGCAGATACTCAAATGGGGACCGTACAATTTGTGGTTAAAGAAGTAAACGAAAGTACAGTTTTATTAGATGCTAATCATCCGTTAGCTGGTAAAAATCTTATCTTCGATTTAGAAGTTGTAGAGATTCACTAAAAATAACAAACCCCCATTGGTAGCGACACTGATGGGGGTTTTATATAGCCGTTGCTATATCGGTCCTAAGCCGTTTCTTTTGTTATTTTTAAATAACACTATTTTTTATTTCCTCAACTAATTCATCGGAAACATATACATCTCTCATAGTAGAACGAGAATAATCACCAGTGTGATAATATTCTAAAGTATTATCTATATCTTCATTAACTCGTCTAAGAATGTAACTATCTTTTTTCAAAAAGTATTCCAACCTTTGTTTTAACGGTTCGTCAGTTTTGTATTCGTAAAATATTTTAATTGCAATCGACATCCATTTTTTCAATGTTTCGTTTGCATCCAAAATAGTTATATCGTACACTACATAATCATACCACTCACCAACAGAAATCATTGGCTTGGTTCCAACAATCTCAAATTTGTAGGTAACTGATGTGTTACTTTGGTCGTCAGGATATATATAAACAGGTGTTTCAAATTCCTGATTGGCTAAAGTTTTATTTATCTTGGATATTTCTTCTTTTGTAAACATTATCTTCCTTGTCCTCTATATTTTTTTGGTCTTTCTTCTTTTGGTCCGAATTTTCTTTTTAGTTTTCCGACTCTTTTTTTACCAAATGTTTCTTTTCTTGAATCATTTGAACCCCCTTTAACTTTTGCCATTTTTTAAAGTTTAATTATGTTTATTTATAGTTCGAAATATAAAACATCTCTTTCTCCATTTGATTGATGTTTTTGATATCCCAATTTTTTCATTAACCCCTGTGATGCGTGATTATCACATCTAACTATATTTGTTACATATTTATAACCTAAATTTCTTACAATGTCATGACATTCTTGTTTTAGTTTCTCACCCCAACCTTGACCTCTGAAAGGTTCTTCAACAGATAAACTATACTGGTAAACCGTGTCACCCATACCAAAAGGCTCACTTTTATTTTTCATAAAACTCGTAAGGTTGGGGCTTAATTTTAAGCCATTTTCAAAATCAATTATGTTTGTCTCACCAATAAAATCACCATTTAAATTTTCAATGTAGACTCTCATACCGTATTTTGAATTTAAATCACCTGCCGTTACAATATTATAATCTTTCACGTTTTCTAACATTAGTGATTTAATTCGTTTTATTTGCTCGTTAAGTTGCATGTCAATAAATATCACATGATTGTGATACATTTTTTTATTAAATGAAATTATTTGTTTTTGTATTTTTTAATTAACTCTTCATTACGTTCAATCATACGTAATGTTTTTAAAATACTTTTTCTAGATTTTCCTTTTTTACCTTCTTTTCTTGCTTTTGCCATGATGATGTTTTGAAAATAAATATTAGATTAATTGTTTAAATCTAATTTGAAAACTTTCAAGTTTTAATTCAGGTTGGGTTTTCATCCATTCATTTTTTTTAATTTTTTCAGTCTCATTAAATGGTCTATATTTTAATACTTTATCATTCCATATTGGTTTTACTTGAACATTGTCAACTTCTAAATATACACCATCTTCATCAATTCTAATAGCACCCTTTTTACCATCTATTTTGATTAAATAATATATATAATTTAATTCATTATTCTCATTGTAACTAACAGAACCTATACCATTAAAAGACACGTTTGAAATTTTATCTTCAATTAAATCTCTATATATATCATCAGCAATTGAAGAAAATGCGTTAAACTTTATATACTCTTTACTTGGGTCAATACCTTTTTTTTCATCGTTAGGTCTATCTAAATTTTCAGGATTTTTTAAATCTGAAAATTTTTCATCTTGAAAAACAATTTTATCGTCAACAATTTTTATAAATTGCGGTTTATTATTAGTCCATGTGTCTAAAGAACCATCTCTCTGAAAAGCCCATTCTATTTTTACATTATCTTTTTTTGTTCTTACACTTGCAGAGTCTATCAACCCATCACTATTAACATCAATTAAAGAGTCAATAATAGACGATTTATAGTCTCTTAAAAATATTTTCCAAAATTTTAATTGGTTTTCTGTAAAATTTGTTGGTGAATCTATTGTTAATGTATCAGGGATATATTTTTCTTTAATTGCTTTAATAACATTTGGGTCTGTAACTTCTTTCCATTCAGATTTATATTTTTTTGAAATATAAAATTTACCATCTTCTTTTTGATAATCATATGTATCAGAACCCTTAGCATATGCAATAAAAGTATCACTTTCAGTAATAAGACCCATTATTGATTTAACTCTTGAAATATTTTCGTTAATATTTTTCATTATCTATATATAAATAGTTTGAAAAAATGTTTTATATTTGTAGAAACAATCACATTATGAAATCAGCACTTTTCTTATTTTTATTTTTAAGTTTTTTTGGTTTTTCACAAATGAACCCTTTGGATTCATTAAGAATGGTTAATGTTCCATATAATCGTGAAATGATTAAAAAAGTTGACTTGGTTAAAATCGAAAAGTTGATTATTGATTCAATTAATCTTTATAGAAAATCTCAAGGTAAAAACATCTTAACGTATAATCCTGAACTTTCCGTAATGGCAAGAGAATGGTCTGACTCTTTAGTAAAAGAAGCTATTTCAAGTGGAACAGGAATGTTACGAGTAAGACACACAACCAATCCTTACATTGAGAATTGTTATGGTCAAGCAAGATATGAATATTATAGTAAAATTAAACCTGATTTTTTCTATACCAAAACACCAAAGGCGGTTTATAAATCTTGGTATGAATCAAAAGGTCACAATGCTGGTATGTTGATGGGTGGCGAAACTATTGGTGTTGGGATTAGTTTTGGTATAACAGATGAAGGTCAAATGTTTATAGTTTGTACAATGTTAATTAAATAAGAAGGGATACCCCTTCTTATTTAATTATTAACGGTTGTCAGCCCC
>Ga0315901_10002243_pt1 | contig 26907 bp, 26 predicted proteins | sample LakEriMetagenome_10_FD_203761 | JGI IMG/M metagenome (GOLD analysis project Ga0315901, IMG submission 203761) | Freshwater fungal communities from buoy surface, Lake Erie, Ohio, United States - Buoy 2 MA116 | ecosystem: Environmental > Aquatic > Freshwater > Lake | place: USA: Lake Erie, Ohio...
TAAATCGCCGCCTAATTCCATTCCTCTAGAACCCATATCTTTATTATAAATCAAAAAAACAAAACGCCCCCATTAGGGGGCGCTTTATCTCTTTTTAGCCGTTAGAATTTTATTACTTAAGAGTAACTGTAGCACCAGCTTCTTCGAGTTGGGCTTTCATTTTCTCAGCGTCAGCTTTAGCCACTTTTTCTTTAAGTGGTTTTGGTGCGCCTTCTACTAAATCTTTTGCTTCTTTAAGACCTAAACCTGTGATCTCGCGAACGATTTTGATAACACCGATCTTAGATGAACCACCAGCAGTAAGCTCAACAGTAAAATCAGTCTTCTCAGCTGCTGCTTCTGCTCCTGCTCCAGCTCCAGCCGCCATTACAACGCCTGCTGCTGCAGTAATTCCAAACTTTTCTTCCATCATTGTCTTAAGCTCTGCCGCTTCTAGAACGGTTAAGCTCGCGATTGATTCTAATACTTCTGCTACTTTTGCCATGATAATCTCCTTATGCTTGTCCCTCGTTTGTTTCGCCACTGTTAGAAGCACTCTCCACTGGTGAGTTAGCGACGATAAAATCTCTTAATAATTTAGCTTGATCTTCTTTTTCTCCAAGCTGGCTTAAAATATAAGCGATAGATTGAGTGTTTTGGACTAACATTCCAGCAATTTGACTCAATAAAACATCTCTTGAAGGTAAGCTAGCTACTTGAGTTGCTTTTGCTTTATCAAGAAGCTCTCCTTCAAGAACTCCACCTTCAATACTAACTAAATCTTTATTACCTGAAGAAAACTTCTTAACTTGTCCAAGAGGAGCAATAGTATCTTCGTAACAAAAAACCAGGGCGCTAGGACCTTTTAATTCTTTAGTAAGACCCTCAAAAGGAGTACCTTCTGCCGCTATTCTAAAAAGTGTATTTTTTGCAATCTTAAAATCAGCACTCATAGGGCGGATTTCGCGGCGTAACTTAGTTATAGCAGCGACACTTAGGCCAAGCTGTTGAGTAGTATATACGGATTTAGCCTTGCTGAACTTTTCTTTAAGTTCGCTAACGGTTGTTTCCTTCTGTGATTTAGTGACCATGCAGAAAAAGAATTATAACACTAGCCACAATTGTATTTCAGCAGGTAAATATTGATTAATAGTTAAGTTTAAGCCGCAAATCGTCTAGACAATAAGTGTTTTTTTTGCTAAAATTTTAAATATATAAAAAATTTATTAAAAAATGCTCGGGATACTCAAGAAAAAAACAGAAGTTCCAAGCCCACAAGTATCGACTATTTCTGGGCCCAAAAATAGTACATCTGTTATTTCAAACTCTCAAACAAGTGAAAATGCTGAGACAAGAGATATTAAAGATCTGCATACACCAGCTTTTAGTTTTAATAACCCTCTAAAAGCTGAAAATTTTGAATTCAAAAAAATCGAAAAATCTGATCCCAGAGCAAGTAGCCCTGAAATTCAAAAAATACTAAAAAGATTTCAGATCGGCTCAAACACTCATAATCAAGCTCTTCTAGATAAAGAGGGCAAAAGACTCATGATAGTCTCTGACGGTCCAACTACCTTTAAAGAGCTATTAAATAACTCTTGGTCTAATTTTTTCTTTGGCTGGATTAGAAGAATTTTTGGTAAAGCAGGACGAAACTGTGTCTCTGACTGGGAAAAAGAGGGATTAAAATTTAGCAAAAGCAAATCTGATCCAAAAGCAAAAATTCTTGAGCCTATGCCACATATCCGCAAAGCTTTACGCCAAGATCATTACAAGGCTGTTATCCTGTTTCAACTCGATAAAGAAACTAATACCTTCAATGTCGAGCCTGATGCCGTTTCATTAATTACCCAATACGAACCGCTTCTAGACGAGATTATAAGTACTGCTCCGCCAGAGCAAATAGTAGTCGCCAAAAAAATAAAATCTGAAAATAGTTTTAGAGATTGGTTTTGTACGGATCAATATTTAGTAAATCCAAAATCAAATCTTGAGCTAAATGACATTACGCACAATACTTGCGAAGCGTTTTTTGCGGGTCATGGATTTAAAGGACTGACAGTGCACTACAAAGTACACAGCGAAGATCATGCAGCATCTAGTGACTTGAGTTACGATTCAGTGCCATGGAAACATCTCTATCAGCGCAACGACGAAACTTGGAAATCTAGCGACGACAATCATCCGCAATCAAAAATCACTGTAGTAAGGGCCAAATCCTCTCGCCATAATCCAATCCCAAAAGAACTTGCTTATATGCACGCCTGGGCTCAAATGGCTTTGGGGAGAAGCTTCGAGGAGAGCGAATCTAATTTGAATCTTATAAACGAAGTTGAAAAAACAAACTCAAACAGAATAGGTGAAATCAACCAGGTGATTTCCCCAAATTTACAAAAAAATGAAAAAAGTTAATACTTTTTAGCGCCAACTCAGTATAATGTTAAGCGTAAATGGTTATTAGTCGACTAAAAAACATGATTACTGGAGCTTCACAAGCAAGCCCGCAAGATAATCCAGCACCTGCGGCTGAAACCGCTACAGAAACTAAAACTCAAGATACATCAGCTCCTAATAACAGAGAAAAAAACGCAGAACTATTAAAAAAACCGGATAGTGTTTCGCGCCCAGAACCTAAAAAGATTGAAGAAATTTCCCGGTTCACCAGAATACCCAAGCTTAGTGATATCGAAGGCTCTGCCATCAGAGATAAAACTGGCGCACAAAAAATCCTTTCTAGATTTTCTGTTGATGAAGGTAAAACTGGCGCATATAGTTGCAAAGATGGCAACCATTTAGCAGTTTTTTGCGGTGATAAAGATGTCGCTGTCAATAATGGTTTGAGATCAATTTTTGGTTCTTGGTTCGGTCTGAGAAAATTATTTACTGGATTTGATACAAGAGTAGCTCTAAAATTCACCGCTGGTGATGGAGTTATCGATCTTGTAGATAAAAACGAAACCAAAATCGATAAATCACAACTTGCTAAGGGAGTAAAATCCGGCGAGCTTAAATTAGTTTATATCTACCAGAGCGGAGACGGAGTAGAAAAAACCACAGAACAAAAATTTGATAAAGAACCGCTCGCGATCGCTGTTCTACATGATTACTCAAATATGCTTGAGGGTGTAGAAGCTCGTTTAAGTGCTCAATTCCCGGATAAAAATAGCCCACAAAGAGTTCAATTCCAACAAGCTATAAGTAAAATTAAAAACAACCAATCACTAAAAAATATTTTTAGCTGCGACACAATTCTAGTAAATCCTAAGAAAAAAGATCAAATCACCAGTCCTAAAATTAATAGTATTTGTAAAAATGTCGCTGAATGTATGCCTGAGAGAACCACTTTAATATTCCCGCGTGAAATAGCAGGCAACTCAACAGAAGCCCAAAGTAAAAACAAACGTTATAGTTCAATTGATTGGAGACACCTTGAGACTAAAGATGGTAAGTGGAATTATGTCCAAAAACCAATTACCATTGTAAGAGATTTGAATCATGGATCAGATCCAATTCCTGAAGATTTCTTAACCCTAAATCAAATGCATCATATGTCAAAAGTAAAAGATCCGCGCTCAATAGACCCTAACACTATGTCAAAAATTTTTGAAGCCCAAGAATTTAACAAAACTTCTCTAGCGGACTACGATAATTCAGTAAAACCAGGATATAACGAAGAAAAAGCCCAAGAAGCTGATAAAACTACTGAAAAAGCTAAATAACTTAGCTTGTATCTAGACATTATACCCATATTTTAGCTATGATAACAGCGTAAAGCGTATTTACCCCAAAATGATTGCAGGAATTGATAAATTAGCCACAAAAAAACCTACGGGCCCAAACGCCTCAGTTGCTTCTCCCAGCAAAACTAGTCCAGCTCCAGAAGGGACAGCCACTAAAAATTTGGCCGCAGAAGAAATTCAAAAACAACTCCACACTAAACCAGGAAATATTCGCTCTTATAACTTTAAAAAAGTAAAACAAGGTGATCAAGGCTTAAGCAAGAATACCGAGAACATACTCAAACGTTTTGGAGTAGATGGCAATAATAAATATCATACTGCTGTTTTAAGTGACGATGGCAAGACCTTAGTAGTGATTACTGCCGGAAAAACAACTTTGTCACAGCTTTTTGGTGGCTCTAGCTCATTAGGCAGATTTTTTTATAAAGCCTTTGGTTGGCTAGGACGCTTATTTGGTGCACCTCATCGAGGAATTGCAAGCTCTAAATATAATGAGCTTTTTAACGCTAGCCACGAAAACAACCCTGAAGGTTTTAAAGGTGAGTCAATCAAGCACCTTCTTTCGGCACTGTCAAAAGATCAATACCACTCTGTTAGTGTGTTTCATAAAGATGATAAAACCGGAGATTTTGATAAGCAACCAGTAGCATTAGCAATTACCGATGCTTACTATAATTTGTTTGATACTTTTATGCCTCTTGATAAAGTACCTCCAAAAGAAATTGAAGAGTATAAGAACAAATACAAAAAGTTTTATTCTATTGATAAGTTAATTCCTTTATCAAAAAACCCTGCAGAGTTCAAAGACATTTTCCATCAAGTAGTAGAAGGCTTGTATCAAGGTCAGGGATTTGATTTACTTGCAGTACCTATGCATATGCACTCTAACCCTAATGTAAACTCTAATGATCTAAATTACATGGAACTTCCTTGGCATAAGGTTTTACAAACCAACTCAGGAAGCTGGAAAATTGTAGGTGATAAAAAAATAATAGATGAAGATGAAGGCATAAAATCATTAATGGATGAAAAAGCCCGCGAAGATTATAAATCCTCTCTAATAGATCAAGCGCAACAAATTACTTTTGTGAGACCTAAGTCTGAAGCTGGCAATCCGATTCCAGATATATTAGCGCACTGCGATGCTTGGTCACAGATGTCCTCTGGAAGCCAAATCAGAGCCGATAAAGAAGAAGATAGAAAACTTATTGCAAAAGTTAAAATGGTAGATTCTGTTTTAATAAATAACCATAATACCGAGCAAAAAATAGCTAACAAAATCACCAATGAAGCTAAAGAAACAAAAGCCGAAAACCCCTCAAATAAAGCTGGTTTACTAAAAAAACTCTTCTCAAAAAAAGAAGCCCCAAGCCCTTCTAATAAAGCATAAAAGTGCTATTCTAAAATTGGATGAAAATTCTAATCCTTTCGACCAAAAAATCCCTGTATTCGACTCGCTCACTAAAAGAAGCTGCGCTGGCGCGGGGTCACAATGTCGAAGTAGTGGACCATACAAAATGCTCGGTTTTGATGGAGTGCGGCAAGCCCCAAATCTACTACCAAGGACACGCTCTTGATGATGTTTCTGCAATCATTCCTAGAATTGGAGCATCGGTTACTTTTTTTGGATCTGCCGTAGTAAGGCAGTTTGAGATGCAAGGAGTAATAACAACAGCAAGCGCTGATGCTATAGAAACCTCTCGCGATAAGCTCCGTAGCTTACAAATTTTTTCTACACTTGATATCAATATCCCAAAAACAGTTTTTGCAAAATTCCCTAAAAAAGATGATATCCCCGAACTCATCCATAAAGTCGGCGGCGTGCCCCTCGTAATCAAGCTTTTGTCAGGGACTCAGGGACTTGGAGTAGTCTTGGCAGATACTAAAAGCGCCGCTAAATCAGTTATAGAAGCGTTTTCATCTCTAAAAGCTAATATCCTTATTCAAGAATTTATAAAAGAAGCTGAGGGTACTGATATCCGCGCAATTGTAATCAATGACAGAGTCGTAGCAGCGATGAAGCGCCAGGGCGCACCCGGAGAATTCCGCTCTAACCTACATCAAGGAGGATTTGCCGAGGCCATAAAGCTCAGTCCAGAGCAGGAAGCTATAGCAGTCAAAGCCGCTCAAGCAATGGGTCTAGGGGTAGCTGGCGTAGATCTTTTGCCATCAGCGAATGGACTACTTGTCATGGAAGTCAATTCCTCACCCGGTCTTGAAGGTATTCAAAAATCTACTGGTATAGATGTAGCAGGTGAAATAATTGAGTATCTAGAAAACCAAGCTCAGATTAAGAGCGCATTCCAAGAAGCTGAAAATTCTCGCCTAAATAAAATTTCTTAACGGTAGGATCATTAGCAATCTCTTGCGAGTTACCATGCTTAATGATACGTCCATCTTGGACGATATAAGCTCTATCAGTGATTGAGAGAGTCGCAAGAGGGTTATGGTCGGTAATTAGAAGACCGATATTTCTTTTTTTGCAAAGATCGTGGATAATGCCTTGGATATCAAGTATCGCCACTGGATCAATCCCTGTAAAAGGTTCATCTAATAAAATAAATTTTGGGTCAGTAATCAAGACTCGAGCTATTTCTAATCTTCTTCGCTCGCCGCCTGAAAGAGAAATAGCAAGAGAATTCTTTAGATGAAAAATACCAAACTCTTCTAAGATATTTTTTACCTTAACCTGGATTTCAGAAGGTTTAACTCCGCGAATTTCTAAAACCGCTGATAGATTATCCCACACGCTCATCTGACGAAAAGCACTTGGCTCTTGGGTTAGATAACCCAGCCCCAAAGCCGCTCTGTGATGAATTTTGAGCTTAGTGATGTCCTTACCATCGAGTTTAATCGAGCCAGAATCAGGCTTAACTAAACCTACAACCATATCAAAACTAGTAGTCTTACCAGCTCCATTAGGACCCAATAAAGCTACTATTTCACCGCTATAAATTTCAAAGCTTAAATCATCAACAACTCTTCTAGAGTTATAGGTTTTAGCTATATCAATAGCTTGTAATTTATGATTTTTCAAAAGAATTTCCTCTCAAGCTTATTGTTGAGCTGATCTTCTGCCTGCGTTAAAAACTGCTTTGCGTTTAGCTTCGTCTTTTTTGCGTTTTTTGCGCTGACGTCTAGACTCGTAATGCTTACGTTTTTTAATTTCTAGGATAATTCCGGCCTTTAAAACCTCTCTTTTGAAGCGTCTTAAAGCTGCCTCAATTGATTCATTATCTCCTACTCTTACTTCTGCCAAGTTAAATTCACCTTACCTTATGCGCTAAATTCTAGCAATATCGAAAACATATTGCTAGTTATATTATGCCCAAAAAACTAATAATTAATAAAAATCGCTCAAAAACGGCACTATTTGGGTCCTAAACCATAAAAAACCAAATAAAAACAAAACTAATCAGTATTTGAGCACACCAAAACATAATTACCACAGCAACCTCATTAAAGCCAGAAAGCTCAAAATGATGATGTAGCGGGGCCATCTTAAAAATTCTCCAATCGCGGCCCAAAAACTTCCTTGAAAGTTTTGCACTTGCTACTTGCAAAATCACTGAAATAGTCTCTATGACAGGTACAGCCGCAAAGACCAGTAAATAAAGCTCTTTATGAGTTAGATAAGCAAGAGCTCCCAAACCCATTCCTAGAGACAAACTACCAGTATCTCCCATGAAAATTTGTGCGGGCTTAAAATTAAAAATCAAAAAACCTAACAAAGCACCAATGATTATTAAACAGAAACTTATGTAAGAGTACTCACCTTCAGACCAAAACAGAGGTATGAAACTTGCAAAGCTAATTGCCAAAAGCCCTCCAGCCAGCCCGTCAAGTCCATCTGATAAATTGATTGCATTAGAAGCTCCCGCAATAACCAAAAAAGCCCAAATAAATTCCCAAACAACCAACAAAGGATGAAAAGCTTCCGGTAAAGAGCTAATATCTGCGAAAAGATATCTACCTGAAACATAGACCAGGATTGAGCTTGCAATAAATTGAATAAAAAGTTTACCTAGAGAGCTGATGCCTTTATAGTTAGATTTTATGATTTTTAGAATATCGTCGCTTGCTCCGATAACCGCTCCAAAAAAAATAGCAGTCAAAACCAAAAGCACAACTTGTAATTGAGATTGAAAATATTGAGCTATACCTAAAGCAAAAATCGGTAATAAAAATATCCAACCGCCCATAGTAGGCGTGCCAGATTTTTCTGTGATATGAGACTTAGGACCCAATTCCCGAAAGCTTTGTAGCGATTTTATTTTTTTTAGGTAGGCGATAATTGGCTTAGCTGAGAGAATCGCCAAAATAAATGAAACTGATAAACAAAGATAGAAATGCATACTAAATCAATGACGCTAATAATTTTTGAGCTAGGCTCAAGGCAAGAAATGCAATTATTATCGAAAAATCAAAACCTCCGATAGGCGGAACTAGATTTCTAAAGATTCTTGCGTAAGGATAAACCAATCTATCAACTACACTAAAAAATTTACTTCCATGCAATTGAGGAAACCATGAGCAAATCGCCCAAATCAGCATTATATAGCTATAAATTTCTATAGCTTGAATAACGAGTATGACTAGTTTACTAGAGTCCACTAGGTTTAATTGTATAGCTCTGAGCTGATTAAGGCAAATACCCAAGATAATAGACAGCGAGACGGGTTTTTTGTAACAAAAAACCAAAAAAAATAGCAAAAATATGGGTTTAAAATAGATAGAACCTATTAATTCGATGATCACCGATGAATTAAAAAACAAACTTAAAGACGATCTAGTAAAAGCACTAGAAAAACAAAAAAAATCTGCGCCCGAGACAGCACTTGTTATTAAGGCTTATGATTTTGCTTTTAAAAAACATATAGAGCAAAAAAGAAAAAGCGGAGAGCCTTATATAATTCATCCTCTCGCTGTTGCCATATCGTTAATTAAATTAAATTGTGACACACCGACTGTTTGTGCTGGACTTTTACACGATGTGCTTGAGGACACGCTTGCAACTGGCGATGATATAAAAAATCTATTTGGTGATGAGATATTTGCGCTAGTAGACGGTGTTACCAAGCTTGGAAAACTAAACTTTAAATCCTCAGAAGAAGCTCAAGCAAATAGTTTTAGAAAAATGCTCCTGGCTATTGCTAAAGATATGCGAGTGGTTTTAGTGAAACTTGCCGATCGCCTCAATAATATGCAGACTCTAGATCATTTACCAGAAGAGAAGCGCAAACGCATTGCCCAAGAGACTTTGGATATATTTGCTCCGCTTGCTAATCGATTCGGTTTAAATACTTTTAAAATCGAGCTTGAAGATTTAAGTTTTAAATACTTAATGCCTGAAGAGTACAGCAAAGTAAAACAAATCGTGGTATCAAAAAAAGGTGAGCGTGAAAGCCAGATAGCGATTGTGATGGAGAAGATAAAAGAACTTCTTGGCAAGCATAAAATTTACGCTGAGATAAAAGGAAGAGCAAAACATTTTTATAGTATCTATAAAAAAATCTCTGATCCTGAAACCAGTGAAATCAAGATGGATCCAGAGCCTCAGATCTACGATCTGCTTGGTGTGCGGATTCTAGTCAGTGACATAAAAGATTGTTACGCGACACTTGGTATCGTGCATGAAGCCTTTAGACCAATGCCTGGTAGATTTAAGGACTATATCGCCGTCCCCAAAACCAATCTCTATCAATCTTTGCACACGACGGTGATAACTCCCTATGGTAAACCTCTAGAAGTACAAATACGCACTTTTGAGATGCATGACGTTGCTGAAAACGGGATCGCCGCGCACTGGAACTATAAAGAGCAAGGCGGCTCCAATCAAGCTGAAGAAAAAGATCTGGAGGAGCTTGCTTGGCTTAGACAGCTTATTTCTTGGCACACTGACGTTGAGGATGCCAAAGAGTACGTAGACACTGTAAAAGAAGATATTTTATCAAAAGAAGTTTATATACTAACGCCTCTAGGAGATGTTATCACTCTACCTGTAGACTCGACTCCGATAGATTTTGCTTACAAGATCCACTCAAAAGTCGGTGACACCTGCACGGGCGCAAAAGTAAACGATAAGATAGTCTCCATTAATTACAAACTCCAAAACGGTGATCTAGTCGAGGTTATAACCAGCAAAAACTCTCACCCGAATCTATCATGGTTAAACTTCGTAAAAACCAATCAAGCAAAACATAAAATTAAATCATGGTACAAAAAACAAAACCGTGACAGGCACATGGTTATGGGCAGGCAAGAGCTTGAAGAAAAATTTTCAAAAGATATTATTGATGATTTACTTAGATCTAATGAATTCTCGGATGTCGCTCACAGACTAAATTACGGCAATTCCGAAGATTTACTGGCTGGAATCGGCTCGGGAGACACTACCGTCGCGCAGATTGTAAGCAAGCTTCAAGGAACAAGGTTTGTTAAACAAGAAGATCGCAATAACGACTTCTCTAAGATAAAAACCAGAAAAGCACCAACCCAAGGTGATAATGCTGAAATCCCTGAATTAGACGGGCTTCTATACACTATAGCCAAATGTTGCATGCCTGTACCAGGAGAACCTGTTATCGGCGTGGTTTCAAGAGGTAAGGGTATAACTCTGCACCGAAGCAGTTGCTACAATCTTCACCAAGTTGAAAAAGATCGAATCATGCATTTTGATTGGAAACCAAAAGGAGACAAGGTTTATCCGACTCATCTAAATATTTTGGTGGTTGATAGAGTCGGAGTGGTAAAAGACATTCTCACCAAGGTCGCTGATGCTGGAGTAAATATTAGTGATTTTAAAGTAAAAGAAAGACCTGATGATAACTCAGCTAGCTTAAGAATGATTATGAATGTAAGCGGGCAGGCACAGCTAAACCAGATAATCGTATCTATAAAAAACATGACCGACGTTCTAGTCGTGGAGAGGATTTAATGCTAAAGCAAGAAAAAAAATTCAAGATTTTTTGTGTGGTGGGGACTAGACCAGAATTTATTAAGATGTACCCCGTCTATAAAAAATTCTGGCAAAAATCAGAAGAAAATCGATCCGGTAAAAAAATCGAAGTTAGCTGGGTACTTAGCTCACAGCACACCGATATGCTGGTCGATTTAGAAAAGTTTTTTAAATTAAAATCAGATTTTAGTTTTGGGATTGATGATCAACACTTAGATTCACTCTCTGGGGATTACCTGGCGCAAAAAGCCGCTTCCATACTCCAAAAAGCTGCTATTCTATTTTCTTCAGAAAAACCGGATTTATTAATCTTGCAAGGAGACACTCTAACAGCACAACAATGCGCTCTAGCTGGGTTTTATCAGGGTATCCCAATCGCGCATGTAGAAGCTGGTATTCGCACCAATGACATAAAAGCACCCTTCCCAGAGGAGCTCTCAAGAAGAATTATTAGTCAAGTCTCAGATCTAAACTTCGCTCCTGGAGCGCGCGCGCTAAACACCCTTGAAGCAGAAAAAATTCTTTTCAAGAAAAAATCTTATAACTTTTTGACGGGCAACACTGTAGTAGATACCTTGGATTATGTCGTTAACCGCATTTCAGAGGCGAGCTTTCAGTGGGAAGGATTAGAGATGGCTTATAAATCTTTTGATCAAGAGGAATTAAACTTGATTGATTGGATGGATAAGCATCGTAATAAACAAATTGTTTTAATTACAGCTCACCGCCGTGAAAGCTTTGGTGAAGCGCATTTAAATCTTGCTAATGCTGTTTTGAGACTAGCAGATAGATTCAAGGATACCAATGTTGAGTTTGTGATTTCTCTGCACAAAAACCAGCAAGCAAGGCAACCTTTTGAAATGCTTTATCAAGAATCACAAAAACAAAATCTTAATAACCTACATTTTTTTGAAGCGATTAACTATCCGTTGTTTGTAAAACTAATGCAATCAGCGTCTTTTATTGTGACTGATAGTGGCGGGATTCAAGAAGAAGCACCTTACTTAAGTAAACCAGTTTTGATTTTTAGAAACGAAACTGAGAGAACAGAAGGTATTGATTACGGCATGGCAAGGTTGGTGGGCACAGAAGAGCATTTGATACACGGAGCAATTTTGGAATTACTAACAGACGATAAATCTTATAATTCTATGATTAAAACTGGTCTGCAACCTTATGGTGATGGCTTAGCTGCCGAAAGGATAGCTGAGATTTGTTTACTTTTTCTTCGCGAAAAAGGACTTAATTAAACAGTGTATAATTAGCTGAAAAGCAGATATATAAATGTTTTCAATTTTCAAAAAAGAGCTTAATTAACCACCGTTAAATCCGTACTCTAAGATCATCAAACTTAACAGGTTCACCATACTGGACATTAAAGCCCAAATACATTTGGTTACGCACCACATCATAACTAAATCTAAGCTTAAAATCCTGGGGACCAAATTCAGTACGAAATTCATTTCTTACGAAGCGCTCACGCTCCATGTTATAGGTAAGTAAAGAACCTATAGAAAACCACTTGTTAACTTTATAATCACCATCAATAATCACAGACTGGCTTCCATCAATAAACTGGTCAAATATAAACGGAGATTCACCGGTGATAGTCGCAAATAAATAATCAATTTCAAAAGACAAATCATCATACCTCATCTCAAAAGCAGGCCCAAAGCGAGATACAGCCAAGATGTCTCCGGTGTCATAAAATCTAAATGCCCCCTGCCCGCGCCCACGCAAAGTAAAATTATGCAGTTCATTACCCCTACGCCAAATAGGCTGAGTGTAGAGCGTTGCTTCTAATTGAGTGCGAAAGCCCTCATGCTCTTGATTAGGGCGAGAGCCATCTTCTCTAACGGCAGTAAGATTGTTTTTTTCATCACTACTATAAAGAGATGTATTGTCCTTAGCCCAGCCGCCGCTAGCTCTAAGTCTAAGTCCTCTTTCATCAGCAAAAGGCACATCTAATCTTTTATCAGCGGCAAGCTCATATAACTGTCCCACTTGGCTGGTACCAAAAATATTGTCTTGGATAAACTGATTGACATAAGCGTTTGCCTCTAAAACTTTTCCAAACTCTTGATGCCCGTAAGCGATGAAACGATCATGCAGAGTACCATAGCCGAGCATTAAAGCTGTTTTATCACCAGGGGTATTAAAAGTAGTAATTGCACCAAAACCAAACTCTGGACCATCACCCATCTGCACCACTGGCACAAGAGAAAAAATACCAAAATCTTTTTCATAGAAAAATCTTGGACCTAAAGCAAAACCTCCAATTCTTTCTCGAGTACCGATAACAGGACCCTTAAACCTTGTCTCAGCGCCCTCTCCAACACTAGTCGTAATCTGCACTGGAGATGGGATACTCAGATGATCATTCAGCCACATCCGTGCACCCTTGATTCTAAGATTATTAGTCTTGCGAGTGTTATCAAAAAATATTTCTTTTGCCGTGTAGCGAATAGTGGATTTATCTGATAAATCATCCCAGTCTAAGACTTTGTTACGGTTATAACGCGCAATCTCTCTGCTGTAGCGGGTTGTAGCATTATTACCGTGAGCATAAACTGCGATCGGTTGATCAAGAGCCATAACTCCGTCTTTGAATTTCAAATCATTTTTTTGTTTTTTGTCTTTTGGATCTGCGTATGTAGATTCAAGGATGCGAGCTTTAAGCTTAATACCCGAAGCGAATAATTTAGGGTCGTCTAACCCATAGCTATTGGATTTGGTGTTAAAAGAAGCGTAAGAACCATAAACAGTACTTTCGTTTTGGGTAATCTTAATATCCCCAAAAGCTTCTAGTAAATCAGTCGCTGAATCGTAGGTAATTCGATCGGCAAGAAGATGAATGTTTTTATCGGTAATAACCGCTTCAGCCTTACCAAGCGCTTCGTAGTAAGTTTTGTTTTGATCGTAATTGATTTCATCAGCCAGGATCTCGACGACAGCCTTCTCTGGGAGCGCTTCTGCTGTTTCTTTTTGAATTTTTTCTTTATCTATAGGATTTAAAAGATAATCTTGGGGATTGATTAATACTTTTGTATTTTCTGGCAGAGGTTTAGGCTGAAGAATAGTGCTCTTGGGATTTTTTTTAAAAAGCCATAGAGCGCGTGCTGGAAAAGGCTTAATTAAAGCCAAAATCAATAATAAAAATGATAAGTTTTTAAAGCCCTGCACCCAAGTTTATTTTAAGCTATTATTGTATTACTGTCATTAGGGCAAAAGTGTGAATGTACATAAAAGAGATACAACTAGTAGGTTTTCGCAATTACCTTGAAGCTAAAATAAGTTTTAATAGCCCCAAAACCATTATTATCGGTAAAAACGGCCAGGGTAAATCGAATCTACTTGAAGTTATCCAAATTTTTAGCCATATTAAATCTCGGCGCGCCAACAGAGACTCAGAATTAGTAAACTTCGATCTCAATCAAGCCCTCATAAAAACTACAATCCAGACTCAAGATCAGATCGAAGAAATTGGACTGCTCATTAACAGAAATGGTCGCAGAAGCCTTAAGATCAATGATGTCAGCCACAAACCAAAAGATCTTTTGCATCACATTTATTCAGTTTCGTTTATGGTAGATGATCTAGAGATCATTAATGGCAGTCCCAGTATTAGACGAGATTGGCTGGATAGCACTATTATTCAAGTTCAAAAAAATTACTCAAATATTCTAGAAAAATTTGAAGAGATTTTAGGACAGCGCAATTCATTTATAAAAGATCTGGCAGAAAATAACATTTATCATTTCAACGCCCTGAATCCCAGTCAAAAAGAGCAACTCAAGATCTGGGATCAGATGTTTACTCTATATGCTAACAATCTAACCCAAGCTAGAGAAGCTTATATCAGAGATCTAAATCCTCTTGCAAATGACTACTACAAAAAAATCTCAGCGACTCAATCTAGCCTCGAATTGAATTATCTAGGTAAATTAATTAGCCAAGAAGACCTTGAACAAAGCTACTCAAGAGACTTTGCTCGATCATGTACTAATGTAGGTCCGCACCGAGACGATATAGAAATCAAATTAAACGACAAACTTGCTAGTAGCTTTGCAAGCCAAGGCGAGAGACGCAGTGCGATTCTTGCCATCAAGCTTGCTGAACTCGAGAAGCTAAAAGCCAGTATTGATGAGTATCCTATACTTCTATTGGATGATGTACTTGCTGAATTAGATGAAGATCGCCAAGATTTTTTACTCAGCGCCATCCCAGAATCAGCCCAAGTCATAATTACCACCACGCACTTAGGTAAGCATCTGGAAAAATGGAGCTTAAACGCTCAAATTCTAGAAGTGCAAAAAGGCATGATAAAAGAACTTAACAATGTCTAAATTTCGCAAAAGCTTAAGACCCAAGCAAGAAGATTTGATTCCGGTGCAAGGAATTTTAGGTAAGCTTTTTAACGACTTGGACCTCGAAAAAAAAAGCATGGATTATATGATCATGCTGGCTTGGAATGACTACGCCCGTCAAAAGCTCTCACCAAGCATATCATCCAGCACTAGCGCTCACCGAATCAACAAAAACAGGAAGCTTGTTATCGCTGTCAAATCAGCAGTGATTATTCATGAATTACAGTTTTTAAAAAACAAAATCGAAAAAGAGTTTTTGGAATTTATCAGAGAAATACCTAGCCAGATCAGTGGCTTGAGTTTTGAACCTAGGAGCTAATTCTAGTACCAGATCCAATATCAGTGAAGGTTTCAAGCAGTAAACAGTGCTCTTGTAAGCCATTAAGAATAATCGCTTCAGTCACTCCATGCTTAACAGCTTTTATACAACATTCAATTTTAGGAATCATGCCACCCTGCACAACGCCAGTATCTATAAGGTTTTGAGCTTGGTTGTAATTAAGCTCGTGAATTAAAGAGCTCGGATCGTTCTTGTCTCGGAGCACGCCTGGCGTGTCAGTCATAAGAAGTAGTTTATGAGCTTTCATGCCGCAAGCTAGCTCAGCGGCCATAGTATCAGCGTTTAGATTATAAGCGTTACCTTGCTCGTCTGGAGCTATTGAGCTGATAACCGGAATTAAACCAAGCTCAAGGATTTGCCAAACCAAAGCAAGATTAGAAGACTTGACATCACCGACTAGGTTGCCTTCCTGCGCGCCCTCGTGTCTTTGGGCTATCATAATGCGACCGTCTCGCCCACTGATTCCTATCGCTCTACCGCCTGCGCAATTAATCATCGTCACTAATCTGCGCTGAACTTTTCCGTGCAGGACCATCTCGACAATTTCCATAGTTTCTTTATCAGTAGTGCGCAAACCGTTTTCAAACTTTATCTCCTTGCCTACTTTTTGGAGCATTTCATTTATTTCAGGTCCGCCTCCGTGAAGCAAAATCACTTTTATTCCTACGCTATTCAATAAGACCACATCATTAATCGTAGTCTTAGCTATAGCTTCATCTTTTAGAGCCGATCCGCCGTACTTAATCACAAACACTTTTCCTGTGTGTTTTTGAATATAGGGTAAAGCTTCAGAGATTGATCTAATGTCCATGGTTATTTGTTATGATAAACCAATTTTGGGTTAAGGATCAGGTTCAAGCTTATTTACAAAAACTGTTATTGTAATAATATTACAATTAGCTCTAGCATTCACAAGGGTTTTAACTAATTAACGAGAACCCTAATTGTAACAATATTACAATTAGCCTCCGTTGATCTTATCTAGGGCGTTTTTGGCGGCGGCTTGCCCTGCGATTTTTTTATTCACGCCAGCGCCCTGTCCTAAACATTGATCACCCAAGAACACGCCCACCACAAAAGATTTTTTGTGGGCAGGACCATCAGATTGGATAGTTTTATAAACGGGGTGCTCCTTATGTTTTTTTTGGAGCTGTTCTTGAAGCATAGATTTAAAATCAATTTCGATAGCGTCTACAAGCGCTTGCTCGATAAAATCTTGCCAAAGAGCCATGATAAAAGCCTCGGTAAACTCTAATCCTCTATCCAGGTAAACCGCTCCTACAACAGCTTCTAGAGCATCAGCCAAAATCGATCTGGAGATACGCTGATGTTTCATTGCTTGAGAAATTTTAATATGCTGAACTAGATTTAGTTTTTTCTCAGCGATAGTAGCGATCAAATCATCTGAAACCAATCTAGAGCGATACTTAGTCAAAAGCCCTTCACCAGAATCAGGGAACCGATCATAGAGATATTTACTAAAAACCAGCTTGAGGACTGAATCCCCGAAGAATTCTAAACGTTCATTATGCAAACAATCAGGATGATCTTTTGAGTAAGAACTATGAGTAAGAGCTCGTTTGAGCAATTCAGGATTAATAGTTTTTAGATCGTCAAGCAAACTAAGATTTTTTGATTTTCATGATGACTTGACCGTATGAAATAGCATCAGCGTTACTAGCAAGAATTTCTACAACCTCGCCAGAAATCTCTGCTGGTAACTCATTCATCAATTTCATCGCTTCAATAATACAAAGAGCATCACCCTTCTTGATTTTATCGCCAACCTTAACAAAGGCAGGAGAGTCAGGTGAAGGAGAAGCATAAAAAGTACCAACCATCGGTGATTTAACTTCAAACAAATCAGCTGAGGGAGCGGCTTTTGGGCTCGCTGGCGCACTAGAGCTAGCAGCGACAGCTGGAGCGATAGTCGCAGGCGCAGTTGCATGGACCACTGAAGATTCTTTGCGGACTTTAATTTTCAGGTCGCCCATCTCTACTTCTATTTCCGTTAGATCTTGATCTTTTAGGATTTCAGAAAGTTGCTTAATTTTATCTACTGGTAGTTTGTCGTTGCTCATGATTTCACTCTATCTTGGTATTCCTTAGTTTTAGGATTTAATCTAATAATTTCACCGGTCTCAACGAAGAACGGGACGTTTATCATCGCTCCTGTCTCAAGCTTAGCTGGCTTGGTTCCGCCAGAGGAGGTATTACCTTTTTCGTTAGGTGCTGTGTCAACGATCTTAAGCTCGATAGAGTTAGGAAGATCTACGCCCATGACCTTACCTTCGGAAATTACCATAGTACAGATCATTTCTTCTTTAAGGAAGTCGGTAATATCAGTACCAAGAGTCGCTTTATCAATTTCCATCTGCTCATAGCTCTTCATATCCATAAAACTATATTGATCACCAGTAGCATAGAGGAATTGCATTTCTTTACGCTCGACAAACACGGGTTCGAACTGTTCGTTCATTCTAAAAGATTCTTCTCTCATAGAGCCAGTTTCGACGTTTTTTAGCTTAGTTCTTACAAAAGCTGCGCCTTTTCCTGGTTTTACGTGTAAAAATTCAGCTACTTGCCAAATTTGCCCTTTCCACTTCACTGTGAGTCCTGTTTTAAAATCGGTAGGTGTTAACATTATTTATTGTCCCTGGTGTATTCTAGCAGAATAAAGGCAAAAAAAAACTAATTTTAGGATATTTTTCAGAAAGAGCGGCGCTTATCTTAACTGTCGCGCTAATTATTTCCCGCCAAGGCAATATATAAAATATCAAAGCGAGAAAATTTAGAACCCAAAAAAGCACGGTGGCAAGAAATAAAACTCGCGCCCGTCGTTACGATATCATCGAATACCAAAAAAATATTTTCATCATCGCTTGAGATATTTATATCCAAATCTGGATTAATACTAATACTTTCAGACATGATTTCTATTCTTTCTTGCCGGTTTTTTTCATAGAGATTAGCTGTGTTTTTGGAGCGAACAAAAAGATCTTCAATAAACTCAATTTTTGTAACAGGATTATTAGTAAGCCCGCTTGCTGATTGGTAAAAACACTCAAAAGAATTCTGGGTGATTTCTAATTTGAGCTCAGAAAAAAATTTATAAGCAAGTAATTTTGCTTGGTTATAAGATCTTTTATAATACTTAAATTTATACATCGGCATATACGAAACCCAGACCTTTAGTGGCTTTGGAGAGCTCCTGACCACAGCGCGCCCATAGAAGTCTGCCGAGATATCAGCAATAATATAATTTTTGTTTTTTAAAAAATAATCTTTTAGCAAACTGCCCGCAAAAAAAGCATAATAAGGTCTTCGATACTTAAACTCACGAACAAAAAATTTTATTTTATCGTCATAGAAATAAGCATAGTAAATTTTTGGATGGGTAAAATCCTCCTGCCCAAATAAAAAATTTAATTCCGCTTCACTAAAATTAATTTCTTTTTGAGTTTTAGAAAAATCTAAATCAAGCTCCTTAAAACACGACTCACAAAAAAATTTATTAAGAGGATCAGCTTGTTTTTTGTGGCAAGTAAAACACAATCGCACTGAAAAGCCGTCAAAAAGCTGATCTAAGAGCCCTTCAATAAAATATCTTATTCTTTTAAAAACAAAAAATATTTTTGACAAAATTATCTTTTACCGAAAAGCCAGAAAAATTATAACTTATAAAAAATTTTGGTGAATAAAAGTTGCGGATTATTTTTTTGATTTAGTTAAAAATGGCAAAGCCAAAATACTACCAAAAAAACAAGTACCCGCACTTAGAATCATAGTCACTATCGCTGTTACCACCATAAATGAAGGACCAAGCTCAGTTAAGACCTTGAACTCTTGCTGTGATTTCATTTGCATTTGTTGGTTAACTAAATCAATAATTGTTTGCTTTAATTCAGGGTCTTGTAATTTAAACGACATGACTAAAGACAGCAGTCCACCTACTAAAATACCCGTGCCAAGCCCCACTATTACAGCATCTAGAACAGATACATCGGCTTCAGGATTTTGCTTTTTGATTTCTTTTGAATAAAGATATAGAGCCAAAAATCCACCAAATAAATAAGTGAAAACCGGCGCAAGAGCAAAAGGCAAAAAGAAAATAGTGTTTAGAGCAAAAACCACCAGAGTCGATATCAAAATCGGCTTAAAATAGGGGTCAGGATTCGGTAGTTTCATCATCACGTTTGTTTTTTTTCTTTTTTTCTTTTACTTTTAGTTCTTTTGATTTTAAAACTGTTTTAGCGTTTTGAGGGTAATACCACTTGATTTTTTCATCTTGAGCACCTAATAAATAATTACCATCAGGTGTGAAGACTTCCAAAGCACCTGCATTACCAGAAGCGACTATAAAACCACTATCATCAAAAAGTTTGAGATGATTAGGTCCTTGATCAGGGAAGACATCACCTTCATAAAGTACTTCATTTGCTGAAATTCCAAATATCTGAACCCAGGCTACGTCTCTGACTCTAAGATCCAGTTCCTGAGTGCCTTTGCCTTTTGATAATGTAAGTTCTGGAGCTTGCGCTGGTTTTTTTGCTGGCTCTAAAACTTGTAAATTCTCACTAAGAGTAAGACCATTACTATCAAGTAAAGGCTGAGCTTCTTTAACTTTTTCTCTTGAAATAGCTGTTTTTACTTTTTTATCAAGCCCTAATATACCGCCAGTAACAACCGGCTTTTGATCAGAAAAAGAATTAACCAATAAAAACCAAAAAACAAAAAATACCACTAAACCAATAATTATATAAATGTGGTAGAGCTTAAAATACGCATCCTCAGAGGCTTCTGCCTCTAAATCTTCAGGCACCTGATTTACCAAATCCTCAACGATATGAGCACCTTCTTCTTGCCTAAATTGATCGACTCTTTTTTCAGGATTAGAATGATTAAGCGCGCGCAAAATCTTTATCAAAAAACTACTCAAAAAAGCTTCTTCTGGTAATTCTTTGCGGTTATTAGTTTCGATACTAGAGATATGGTGAGCCGCCACACGTGATTCACGAGCCAGCTGGTCAATAGTGAGACATTTTTTTAGTCTTGCCTCTTTGATTTCATCGCCTATTTTTTTTAGTGGATCTTTTATCATCTAAACTCAAAAAATTATTACTGGTTGGGCCTTGAGATTTTGATTTTTTGAACCAATATCATCTTTATTAAGTATACTAGCTATGCCTATCAATTCTTCATTATCGTCAAGACAAATAATATGTGAATTATCGATATTATCCTGTGTATTATCCAGAAATTTATTATCCGGAAAAATATTATCCTCTAAAATAATCGCTTGTCCCTGCTGGAGTGCCACTACGGTTTTTGCATTAAATCTTATTTTAGGAAAGTTTAAATAATCTTTTATATCCAGTAAAAGATCCTCTATATCTAGATCACCGTCTTGCAAATCTTCAAAACGCACGCAAGATTTTATATCAAAGCCATTAGATTCAAGCCTCCGCAGCATAGTTAAGTGCCCGCCTAAGTCTCTGGCTATGGATCTAATATAAGTGCCCTCTGAGCAAGCCACTTCAAAAATAGCAAGAGGATAATTAAAACTCAAAAGAGTTATTTCTTTTATGGTTACTTTTTTAGGCTCAAGCTCAGTAAGATCTAGTGCCTGACCTTCTCGCATCAATTCATATAATTTTTTTCCGTTGATTTTTTTGGCGCTATAAAGAGGTGGGATTTGATCAATAGTGCCTTTAAATTTTTCAAGCCTAGTTTTAAATACTGTCTCAGACTCGTTTTTATCGGTGTCTCTTAGTTTTAATCCCGTTAGATCGTCAGTATCTGTGGTGAATTTCAGATTTATTTCTGCTCTATATTTTTTTGACTTAGGCAAAAATCTAATCAGCCTGGTTGCTGGTCCGACTGCAAGCGGTAAAACACCAGTAGCAAAAGGATCTAAAGTGCCACTATGCCCTATACGCCTGATCCCTAGCAGTTTACGAGCCTTAGCAACGACATCATGAGAAGTCCAGTTTTCTGGTTTGTCGATATTAAGAAATCCTATGCTCTCTGTTTTCGTCATCTTTTTCTACTGTTCTATCTATTAAATCTACAAGGTCAACAGCCTTGGCAAGTGATTCACTCTGCACAAAAATCAATCTGGGAGCGTACTTGAGATTAAGCTTACGTCCTACAGCGCCTCTGATATAGCCAGAATGCTCATTAAGAGCGGCTTTTACACCAATTAACGAAGCTAGGCTATCTATATCACTGCCTGTGCTCATTACCGAAAACAAAACCTTAGCACTGCTTAAAGCTGGATTCATATCTACATCCACAATAGAGACAAACTTATTTAGCCTGTCATCTTTTACAGCGCCTGCTTGGAGCATATTGCTTATTTCACGCATTATGGCTCTTGAAACTTTTTCTCGTCTTTCAAAGCTTTTCATAAACGCCCCTTTTAAAATTACAGCCTAGTACGAATGACTTCTTTTACAGTCCAGCACTCGATTATATCGCCCTCTTTAAGGTCGTTATACTTCTCGAAGCTCAACCCGCACTCAAAACCTTCTTTAACTTCTTTAGCATCATCCTTGAAGCGCTTGAGGTAATCAACTCTACCTTCGTAAATTTTGGCTCCATCGCGAAGCACGCGAGCAATTTCGCCTCTCTGGATTTTTCCGCTAGTGACATAAGAGCCAGCGATACTGCGCCCATCAATAGTGAATATCTTACGGACTTCAATAGTACCAAGCTTAACTTCTTCTCTCTCTGGCTCATGTAGACCGAGTACAGCGCGCTCAAGATCTTCGGTGAGCTTATAAATAATCTCATAAGACTTAATTGTTACGCCAAGCTTCTCAGCTAATTTGGCTGTCTGAGCGGTGTCCGTCCCTACGTGGAAGCCAACAATCACAGCGTTAGTCTGCTCAGCCATTTGAACATCATTAGAAGTAACAGATCCAGACTCCACTACAACTGGCTTAACAAGAACTTCTCCGGTGGATAGCTTATTAATTTCGTGAGCAATAGCTTCAGCAGAACCCTGAACATCAGCCTTTATAATGATTCTAAGTTCTTTATCCTGACCTTCTTTAATCTCTGAAGCAAAGGAATAAACACCTCTGTATCTTTTTGCATCTAAATCTTCTTGAGCTTGTTTCTCTGCTGATTCTCTAGCTTCTTGTAAAGTCTTATAAGCTCTAAAAGCATCACCTGCTTTAGGTACGCCAGAAAGACCGAGTACCTGAACAGCAGTAGAAGGCTCAGCAAAATCAACCACTGTCTGGGTTTCATCAACTAAAGATTTTACACGACCATGAACAGCGCCAGCCGCGACAAAATCCCCGCGACGTAAAGTTCCGTTTTGGATAAGGACTGTAGCAACAGAACCTTTTGAGCGCGACATCTCCGCTTCAATCACCGTGCCGACTGCAAGTCGATTAGGGTTAGATTGGATTTTTTCAGCGAGCTCAGCATCTGCTACCAAGAAAATTTTCATTAGTAAGTCATCGATATTTTTATTCTGCAAAGCACTTATTTGAGCGCATTCTACAGTACCGCCATAATTTTGAGTAATAATATCGTATTCAGCTAATTGCCCCAAAACCTTATCTACATTGGCTCCTGGCTTATCGATCTTATTAACCGCCACTAAGAAAGGAATATGATTATCCTTAATATGCTTAATACACTCAAGAGTTTGTGGCTTCACACCGTCATCAGCAGCCACAATTAAAACAACTAAGTCAGTAACATTCGCGCCGCGTTTACGCATCGCTGCAAAAGCCTCATGACCAGGCGTATCCAAGATAGTAATTTTACGAACATTTCCATCGAAATCCTCTGCTTCGATTCGATAAGTACTTATGTGCTGGGTAATTCCACCAGATTCTTGGTCTACGACTTTTGATTTGGTCTTGCGAATGGTATCAACCAAGGTCGTCTTACCATGATCAACGTGTCCCATAATAGTCACTACAGGCGGTCTTGGCACAAGATTACCAGATTCTTCGTCTTGCTTAAGAGTACTCTTAAGTTCTACGTGCTCTTCTTGCTCGACTTTAGTATGAACTATGTAATTTAGAGTTTTTAGATACTGTACAATCAGATCTTTTTCTAGAATATCATTAACGGTTTTTATGATTTTCTTCATGAAGAAATATGTGATGATCTGAGTCTCAGGCACGGAGATAGTTTGAGCCAATTCTCTTACTGTCATTGGCTTAGTTATCGTGATTTCTTTAGGTCCCGAATCTTTTACTTGCTCGACTTGCACTCTAACAGGCTTAGGTCTTTCGTCTTGAGCAGCACCTCTCTTGCGCTTACGGCCAATACCCTGAGAGCTAGTTGTCGGCTTTGCTACTCTATATGGCTGTCCTGCTGAATTAGGATCTACCGGTGGTACAAACGGCGCAGAGACTGGTTTTAGAGGGATAGATCTAATATTGCTTAGATCCGCCATCTTGACTTTATCTTTTGAGAAGCTTGGCTTTTTAGCCTTCATCATTTCTTGAAGATTTTCTTTTAGAGGATCCTCAATATCACTTGCTTCTGTACCTTCTGCTAAAACTTCCTCTGGCACTGCCTGAGCTGCTTCAAGCTCTTGAGCTTCAATCTTAGTTTTTTCATCTTCTTTTTGTTGCTGCTCTTCTTGTTCAACTTTTGTAATTCTTCTAACGATTTTTAGCTTAGGCTTTAGATCGTCTTCTTTTTCTGCAGGAGCCGAAGGCGCCGGAGCCCTTCTAACCATTTTCATATTCATTGAATTAGATGGGTTAGCATCACCAGTAGCATCCGCAATAATCTCTTCCATGTCAATCTGTGACATAATTGTAGCCACTGCGCCAGAATCAATAGAGCTAGATGCTGTTTTTACATTCTGCCCTAAATCATTTGCGTATTTTAAAATTTTCCTGGTTAATTCTGCTTGGATTTTTTTCTTAGCTCTTTCGTCAAGCTCCTCTGGGACTCTATCTCGAGCCAAATCGTAAATTCTAATCTTTCCAGTTACTGTCATTATTTTTTAGGTAGAACTCAATTCCTGAAAGATCGAGACTATTTTTGTATTTTTTATTCTTTGCAAGAGCAGAGACACACGCTCTGGTCTTACAAAAATAAAGAGACCTTCCAAAAACATTTTTATCAGGGTTGATGATAAGGTCTTGTGACTTATAATCCTTGAGCACTCTTAAAAGAGTGTCGCGGTCATAAGTCTCTCCGCAGCTTACACATTTTCGTCTAATCGCGACTGCACACATAGACAAAAACGTAACTAGACTTGGGCTTCCTTGCCGGAAGCTTCTTCTAAGTCTTCTTCCTTTTCATCGAAAGAAGATGCTGATTTTTTGGAGCCTGCTTCGCTAGCTTCTTTAATGTCGATTTTCCAGCCAGTGAGTTTAGCTGCCAATCTTACATTCTGTCCACCACGACCAATTGCGAGGCTTAACTGGTCAGGTGCTACAGTAACTTCGGCGCGACGACCGTGATCATCATCAAACAAAGCCACTGTAAGGATTTCAGCAGGACTAAGAGAATTAGAAATAAAATCTACAGGATCATCTGAATATCTGACAATGTCGATTTTTTCATTTCTTAGTTCTGATAAAACGTTTTGAATTCTCGATCCGCGCGCACCAATACAAGCGCCTACTGGATCGATATCATCACTAGAAGATGAAACAGCGATCTTAGTTCTTTGACCGGCTTCTCTAGCTATCGAACGAATCTCAACAGTACCATCTTCGATTTCTGGTACTTCAAGCTCAAAAAGTTCTCTGACTAAATCTTCATGAGTGTGAGAACCAATAATCATCGGCACTCTACGATCTTCACGATATTCAAGAATATAAACTCTAATTCTATTACCCACGCGATAATTTTCTTTTGATACTTGAAACTTCATCGGGATATGAACATCAAAATTGCCAAGATCGACTACCACATTAGGCTGACCGCGCACAGTGTACTCTATACGCTTGATTGTTCCTGCCATAGTGGTGTGTTGTTTTTGGGTGAATTCATCTCTTAGATTAAGTTTTTCAGCCTCGCGAATTCTTTGAGTCATGATTTGTTTAGCGGTGCTAGCTGCTATCCTACCAAACTCAGCAAAATCCTCAGGAGTAACATCCAATTCAAGTATCTCGCCTTCAACAACGTCAGGAATATATTCTTGCGCTTGGGCTAAATCTATTTCTCTAGCTGGATCTGTAACTTGCTTAACGACGGTCTTAGGTACAAAAATACCAATCTCGCCACTCTCCTCATCAAAATGAGCATGAATAGAATCTGATGAAAGTAATTTCATTTTTTTACGATAAGCGCCGGCAATTGAATCACAAATTGCTCTAATAAATACCTCTTTTGGTATATTCTTGATTTTTTCTATTTCTTCTGCGGCTTCCGCTAATTTTTTACCGATTTTGTACATCGCTTTTCTCCGAAATTTGCTCTATTTTAAAAAAAAAGCAGGCTTAGTGCCCGCTCGATTAATCAAGCAAATTAACTTACAATATAATTATACCCGATTAAGAGAAATTAATCTCTTCTATCTCCGAATAATCTTAGTAAATACAAGAACATATTAATAAAGTCTAAATAAAGCGCTAGAGCTCCACTGATTGCAAAATTTGGGTGATAGTTAACAGATGAGCCGATTTGCTTTATTTTTTGAACGTCGTAGGCTGTAAGCGCCGTAAAAATCAATACCCCAGCGTAATTCATAATGCTCTCAAGCCCCGAACTATGCAAAAACATATTTACTACTTGAGCGATGATAAGACCAATTAATGCCATAAAAGCAAAATTGCCGATACCGGTTAGGTCTTTTTTAGTGGTAGCGCCGTAAAGGGCCATCACACCAAAAGTCGCAGAGCAAATACAAAAAGTAGAGAATATCGAACTTGCCGTATAAACAATAAAAATAGAGCTTAGAAGTGCGCCATTTAAAGCCGCGTAAATAAAGAAGTTTATCGCTGCTGACTGAGCTGACATCTTGGTGATATTAGCGCTCAAGTTCCAAACCATAGCAAAAAGACCAATAGCTAAAACCCAAAATACGATTTGGTTACCATAAATAGCTTGGAGTAAAAGCGGGTTAGAGGAGACTATATAGGAAACAACTCCTGTCGCCAATAAACCAATAAACATCCAATTAAAAACCTTAGTCACGAAGGACTGTTCAGCAGCTTGCCAATTACCGCTAGGTGTATTAACAAATCCACCACCAGAGTTAGTAGGGTCATATCCAAAATTGTTCATAGTTATATTATACCCGATTTTTTGAAGAATTGTTGTGGGTGGGAGTTTACTTGCTGAGGATGTCGCAAGGTGAAGCGCAACGCCGCTATGGGTGATTATGGGGCTCCTTGCAAATTTTGACTGCATTTGAAAATTGCAAAAACGAAATTATCTTAGTTTCGTGGAAACGGTAAGCGCGGCCCCATTAGATCGTTTTTCAGCGAATCCTTAACTGCAGAGAGATGGGCATTTTCTTTTGCGTAAGTCACTTGTTGAGAAAAAAGCGCTCAGGCTTAATTCAATCACGCGCCAAGCAAGGGGGAC
>Ga0315901_10002246_pt1 | contig 26869 bp, 5 predicted proteins | sample LakEriMetagenome_10_FD_203761 | JGI IMG/M metagenome (GOLD analysis project Ga0315901, IMG submission 203761) | Freshwater fungal communities from buoy surface, Lake Erie, Ohio, United States - Buoy 2 MA116 | ecosystem: Environmental > Aquatic > Freshwater > Lake | place: USA: Lake Erie, Ohio...
AGGGAGTTAATCAAGACCTAATAGGAATCTCTGATGAAGGAGATGTTCAGTATATGGAACCAGGAAAGGATTACAAATTCAAAGGTAAGAAGGTGAAAGAGTATCCTGTAGCCAAATATGGTGTTAATCAACAAGATGAAAAAACTGCACAACATTTAGATCAATTAACTAACTTTACAAACTATAATAAACCTAAAGCTAAGTCTGGTGGCTGGCTTGATAAATATTAATAATATGAAAGCAAAGTTCCTCAAAATCGCTGGTGTTAAGAACGAAGAACAGTTCTACAAGAAATATCCTACAGAGGCTGCATTCTTTAAGGCTCATCCTGAAGCTAAGAAACATATTAATAAGGCTCAACTTGGTGACTTATTATCAAATCCTCCAGGAGAAGGTTATAATTGGGATCCTTATATGAATCAGTGGGTTGAAGGGGGTATGGACTATTCTCAAATGCAATCTAAAGGTTCTCCTGCTACAGGAGTAATAAATACTGCTGGTCAATTTGTAGGAGGTTTAACTTCTGGTGGTGGAGGAGCTGCTTCATCAACTTCTAATACCAAAGCTAAATCAGGAGAACAAAAGCCTGATATTTTTGGAACTATGGCTCAAGGGCTTCCGTTAATAGGAGATATAGCAGGTGCTATTGGTGATATTAACCAAATGAAACAACAGCGTAAAGAATTAGAAAGATCTGCAAAGGTGAGTGATGTAGCTTTACAAGCTTCTCAAACACAACCAGAAAGAAAAGCTAGAAGATATGTTCGCCCAGAAGATGCTGTTGTAAGTCCTAATGAAGTGTTTATTCCTGGAGGTACAGGAACAGAAATCCTTGCTGAATATGGTGCTTCTATTGGTGGCAATCCTACAGAGATACAAAACATGTACAATCCTGGAGATTTATATTCCAATCTTGGATATGAGCCTTTAGAAGAGAGTGATGTTATAAAACAGTATCGTTCAGGAGGATATGTTCCTCAAGCTAAAGGTGGTATGGACTTTGCAAACTTTATGTCTGGTGGTGGTGGACAAGCTGCATCATCATTGATAGGAGCAGGATTTTCTCAAATTGGTGGAGGTGCTGCTGCAGGTTCTCAAATAGGAGGTGCTGTTGGAAAAGGTGTTGGTATGTTTCTAGGTCCTATAGGAAGTGCAATTGCTCAACCAATTGGTCAATTATTAGGAGGTGGTGTGGGAGCAATTGTTGATGCTCCTGGGGCTAAAAAACAAAAAAGAAATATAGAAACCATAGCTCTTCAAGATTCCACAAGAAGAACATTAGGAAACTATTCCTCATTTGGTAAAAACGGTGGTGATATTCCTTATGCAGAATATGGATGGGTGAGTCACGATTGGCAACCACAGGTGATAGCTAAATGGGGTGATGTAGATGTTCAAGATGTTGATGGTATATTCAGACCAGATGATATGAAAACTCTTGAGCATGGAGGACTTTTGAAAGCTCAGGGTGGAATGACACTTCCTTATGAAAACTATGAAGAGAGGGTGAATAGGTTTAGAGATATAATGGGTAAGTATTCTGATGAAGAGTTGAACAGAAGAGCTACAACACAAGCTGGACTAGCGGAATATGCAAAGCTCTATCCTAATGAACCTTTTACACAACAAGATATTGGGTTTTTCCAAGACTATACAACACAGGTGTTAGATCCTCAAACTCAAGCATTTATGCAAAGAAGAGGAACTGATTGGAAACCTGGAACAGAGCGTAGTAAGACAGATGCTATATGGGGACCAAAAACACAAAGACAACCATTTGCAAATGTATTAATGAAGAGAGCAGGTGAGTCTGATTTTACAGATTTAGGAACAGTGAGACAAGGATATGGTACATCTGGAACAGGTGGTGGAGGAAGTTCTGATATGAGAGGTCTTATTCCTGGACGCATAAATGTTGGAGGTAAACAAGTGAATGTTGATGTAATTGAAGGTAAGGGTTATTTTAAAAATCCCATCACTGGAGATACCACTGTTTACGATCCTTCTAAATATGCTTCTGAAAGTGGCAAGTATGGGAGAATGAGAACAGGTGGTAGTATTAGACAAAACTATTTATCAGAGCTAGATCAGTTTAACTTTGGTGGTAGTTTAAAAACACATTGGGGAGGAAAGGCTGAAGTGGATTCTTACAATCCCTATCTTCCAGGTACAGGTGAAACAGTGATGTTCAAAGGAAACCAACACAGTGAAAGTGATGGAAAAGGAAGAACAGGAATAGGTGTTTCTTATGGCTCTCCAGAACATGATAGCTACACAGACTATGCAGAATATGGATCAGAACAAGCTCATGTTGAGGTGGAAAACGGAGAACCTGGAACACAGTTTACTGATGCTAATGGAGATCTTTCTATGACTGTATTTGGTGCATTGAAGATAGACAAGAATGCAGCTATGGAAATAGGTGATGATGAAGCTAAGGGGTTGACATATAAGAAATATGTAGACAGGTTGAATGATAAGGAAAACAAAGCAAACAAAAAGCTTGCTAAAGCAAATGAAGAATTAGAAGATTTAAAAGTGGTCACTTCTTATGACAGATTGAAACTCAATAGTTTACAATCTACAATTCAAGGATCTGATCAAAAACTTAAACAACTTGCTATTCTTAAAACAAATGCTGCAGGTGTACAGAATGCTTATAACGAAACAGCTGATGAACTTGGACTAGATGCAGATGCTTTAGCTAAAGGAAAAATTAAACAGTCTAAAGATATGGGTAATGCAAAACATGGTAAGGAGCTAAAAAAAGCTCAACCTGGAGTAAACATTCCTACAATGAGTAACTTTTTTAGAGACAGGGGTTTTTATTTACCAGAAAAAGTAGCTAATATACAACCTAGACTAGATAGTCTTGTTACAAGTGCTGGAGTATTTCCACAATCACTCCCACCTATAACAACTGGATATACTAGCAGTGCTGGTTCAGATGGTAAAAAATCTTCTTCTAGTTCTAAAAAGAAAACTACTTCTACTTCTAAGAAAAAAACAAGTGGAAAGACAAAAACTGATAATAAATTATCAGCTTTAATTAAACAACCCAAATTTACAGATGCAGATTTTGTAACACCTGAATTAATTGGTGATAAGCCTATAGAAAAATCTCAACTTGAACTTTTAGAAGAACAAGGTCTTGGACCAAGTAATTGGAAAAAGGATATTAATGCTAGTGCAGCAGCCAGTAAAACTAGTAATAAAAAGAAAGATAAAACAGATTGGGTGGATTTTGCAAAAGCCCTATCTACACAACTTGGTCCATTATTAAGAAGACCTCTTCAAGAAGATCTTGATGTTAGTCAGCTTTATGGAGAAATGATAGCAAAGGCACAGAACCAATTAGAACCTGTACAAGCCCAAACTTTCCAACCTCTTTTAGACACACCATATGACATTTCTTTACAAGATCAACTTAACCAAAACCAAGCTACATTTAATGATTTAAAAAGAATGCCAGGAGTATCAAGCAATCCTGCAGCAATGCAAGCTTTAGCAGCCCAGAAGTATTCAGCAGACAAACAAGTGTTAGCAGACCAATTTAGAGCAAACCAAGCTATGAGAGCAGGGGTGTTCTCCAAGAACAGAGAAACATTAAATAATGCAGCTCTCAAGAACCTAGCAATTCTTGATCAACAATATGTTAGACAACAAGAAGCTCTAAGTAAGACAAAAGCTACAGACCTTGAGATTGCTAAGTCTATTTCTGACAAGATTGCTAAAAACAAACTTGAAAACAGAACATTTGCTGCATATTCCAACATGTTCCCTCAATATGGTTTTAACAGAAACATGATGGCATTCTCCCAAGCTCCTACATTCTTTAATAAAGGACAAGTACCAGGACTCTCTCCTGAAGATGCAAAAGAGTTTCAGGAGTGGTATGACCAAAAACTTAAAAAGAAAGAAGAAGAGAAAAAGACCACCAACACTGCTAAATACGGAAAAGAACTTAAAAAACATTTTAAAAACGGAAACATTGTAAAGTCCTTCAAGGGCTAATCTATTCAGTTATAGTGAATTAATAAATTACATTATAACTGTTGGAGAATATAATATTTCCAATTAAATTTGCATAGCTATGGCTTGTATTTATCAAATAAAAAACGAGGTGAACGGTAAGCTTTATATAGGCAGTACCATCAGACCAGCGTATATTAGAAAATACGAGCACTTTTCAAAATTGAGAGAAAATTCACATGGTAACGACCATTTACAAAAATCTTTCAATAAATATGGAGAAAATAATTTTACTTTTTCTGTTGTAGAAGAATATAAATTTCCAGAAGATTATAGCAAGATTTATAAAGTAGAATACTTATTAGGAAGAGAATACTTCTTTATAGAAAAATTCAACCCTGAATATAATATAAAAACATCTCTTACAACAGGAAACACTGGTTACAAACATTCAGAAGAAACTAGAAAGAAAATAGGAGAATCTAACCTTTCAAAAAATCCTTCAAAAAGAACAATTAGAAAAAGAGAACTTCTTGAAATGAAACAGAGAGGGGAGTTTATTCAAAAGGGTAAAAAACCTGGTTGGAAACATTCTCCAGAAGCTATTCAAAAAATAAAAGAAAGAAGTAACCAAGAAGATAATAAGTTGAGAATCAGAGAGTTACAGAAATTATCGGCTGCAAAAAGAGTAGGATCTCACCAATCAGAAGAATCTAAAAAGAAGATGTTGATGACAAAGTTTAAAAAACATAGAGAAATAGAGATATATAGTAAGGAGGGAGAGTTATTACATGTGTGTAACTTTTCACCAGAGGCTTCTCAAATCACTGGGGTTAAGAGATCTGCTATATCAAATAACCTAGCAGGATATTCAAAATCTGCTGGTAATTTAATTTTTAAATATAAAATTTATTAAAATGGCGGGATTTCTTGATGCGATACCAGTTTTTAACCCCTACGTTCAGCAATTGCCTGTTGAGGCAATGGTGCAGGTGGGTATGGCTAAACAAAAAGCTTATGAAGAGAATGTCACCAAAATCCAAGGAGAGATAGATAGGGTGGCTGGATTGGACATCATAAGAGGTGTGGATAAGGAATATCTACAATCCAAAATGAATGCCTTAGGTAGCAAACTCAATCTTTTAGCAGGAGGTGATTTCTCCAATTTCCAATTAGCCAATTCTGTAGGAGCAATGACAAAACAAGTGGCTAATGATAAGTTTGTCCAAAATGCTGTAAGTTCAACAGCTTGGTATAGAAAACAGGTTGCTGAAATGGAACAGGCTATGAAGGAAGGAAAATCCTCAGCGTCTAACATTTGGGATTTTAATGAAAAAGCCAATGCATACATTCAGTCTACAGACTTAAAACAATCATTTTCAGATAGATATACACCCTATACAGATGTAAAGAAAAAAGCTATGGATGCTATAAAAGCTTTGCATCCAAATCTTCAAAGTGTAGATATTCCTTTTGAGATAAGACCTGATGGTTCAATTAATGTGAATAAGATAGCTGATGCGATGGTAAGAAATAAGGTGGAAGGAATCAGCGAGAATCAAATTAAACAAGCTATATACGCATCCTTTGATTCAAATGATCAAAATCAGCTTTCTATAGATGGAAGATATCAATTTAGAGGTGTCACCCCTCAACAGCTTAGTGAAAGAGCAAAGCTCTCTTATGAGAGCGGTCTTAAGGATGCTACTGAAGCTTTAGGTCTTTTACAAGTGATGAAGAAAACAAATGCTGATCCAAATAAGGCAAAGTTCATAGATGATCAGATTGCACAGTATACAGAACAAATTGGTGATGGAAAAACTCCTGGAAAACTGTACCAAAGCTATCAAACAAACTTACAAAACATAGCCAATAATCCAGATGGTGTAAAAGCAGAAATTTACAAGGATGGATTTGTAAAAGAATTTGCTAATGCTTTTACATGGAAGAACGAAGAAAGACAACTTCTCACAAACCCTAACAAACAACAAGAAAACTGGGTCAGAGATTTTGTGCAAAAAAAGTATGAATTTGAGGTGAATAAAGGTTTAGAAAGACAAAGGATAGCAATATCGCAAGCTGCTCAAAATCTACAAGAACGAAGGTTTATATATGAACAAGACAGAAATAAAGCATTAGATCAAATAGCATTATATGGACTCAACGCTCCAGGTGTTGTTGGTAGTGTTAGTACAATGAATGAAGATAACGCAAGTGAGGTGTTTGCAAACATGTTGTCTAATATTCAAGGGGACATGAATAGTAGTAAAGCAACCTTAAATAAATTAGGGTATGGGGAACTTGAAATCAACAGATTTTTGAACCTTCTTGCTCAAAACAAAGTTTCTCAAATTGATGAACGTGCCCTTCCACTTATTCAAGCTATTGCAAAAGATGGTGATTTCTTAAAAGATTTGCAGGATTTAGATGCGAATGTACAACAAAAAGTTGGCGGTAAAATAGATCCTGCTGTTGCAGGAACATCTGCTTTATTACGTCAGTTCTCAGGAGGTAGAACGATTGGTCGTATTTTTGACTATTTTACGGATGATGTACGTACAGAATATAACAAGGAATTATCAAATACATTAAGTAATGTATTCTTACCTGTAACAAAAGCTGTTGGTGTTGATAAAGATGGTAAATTAACTGGTAATGCATTAAATACGCTTGTTAACATAAATAACAATCAAAAAAAGGCTAATGGGGCAACAATTAATGATGATGCCTTTACAGAAAAAAATGTTAAGAACACAAGAGCTTTTGTTAGACAAGAAGGAAGAGATTATAAATTGATTGTTGTAAATCCTAATGTAGAAGATGGAGAAGAAATGACAATCCCACTTAGTCAAGGTGATGTTGGTAAATATTTTCCAAATGCTGTAAATAATACATGGAATGTTTCTACAAGACTTGCTATTTCTCCAAACCTAAGTACATCAGTAAAACTTGATCCAGATAGAGCACCATTCAAAAATTCATATATTGACTTTCCAAACATGAGAAACATCAATATAAACGCAACATTGTTACAAGATCCAAATAATGAAGGAACATTTATTTATGAAACATTCCCATTATTGAAAGATGGAACTAGAACAAGCATTAGGCTTACGGGGAAAAATAGAGGTGCTAGAGTGGGGTATGAACAAGCTTTACAGTTGAATAATAACTTGAATGACATGGAATATCTGAATATGATTATGGAGCAATATCCAAATTTCGATATATACTCAATACAAGGTGTAAATAAAAAATAAAAAGCATGCCAGAATTTGATGCAAATTTAAACCCAATAGCTTTAAATAAATCTTCAGAGCTTCCCACTCTTCCAAACCCAGCTACCCCTGTTCCAAATGTTCCATCTTTTGGAGGTGGTGGAGGGTTTGGTGGTGATGGAAAGGGTGTTAGTGCTTTTGATAAATATTTTAGTAAAACTGTTCCTACAGAACTTCTTCCAACAGTTAGTGTTGCTGAACTTCATGCAAATAGAAGATATGATCAATACAATCCATACATGGTTGATATTGAAGATCAAAAGTCTCAATCACAATCTGATTGGAGCAAGGCATTTAATGCTGTAACAAAAGGTGTTGGGTTGATTGGTACAACAGTTCTTGGCCTTGGTGGACTTGCTTATGGAGGAGTGAAATCCCTACTTCCAGGTGGAAAGTTTTCAGACGTTTATAATAATGAGGTGACAAGAGAGTTAGATGATTTCAATACAAACATGGATGAGTATTGGATGCCTAACTATTATAGTAATGCTGAGAAAAGTGCTAAATGGTATTCTCCTGATAACTGGTTTAAAACAAACTTTTTGTTTGATAAGTTAATGAAAAATGCAGGTTATGCAGTGGGTGCTATATACAGTGGTAACATTATTAGTGGAGGACTTAAATTAGGAGGTGCTGCTATAGGTGCTAAAGCTATGCAGTTAGCCACTGCTGCAGAAGCTTCTCAAGCATTTAAATTATTCACACCTCTTTTAAGAAATACAGCAAGAGCTTTTTCTGTTGGAAAAAATGCTGAAGTTGCTAATGTTTTAAAAGGTGAACTTTCAACTGTAGCAGATGTTGAAGCTAGTGCTTCTGCAATTGCAGAAATTGCAAAAGGTACAAATTTATTAAACAAGTTTAATGATGTAGGTAGAAGAAGTGTTATTGCTTTTCTTTCTCAAGCTGGAGAATCTTCTTTTGAGGCTCTTCAAACATCAAAAGAGTTTAGGAATAATTTAATTGAAGAATACAAAGCTGCTAATGGTGGACTAGAACCAACAGGACAAGATTTAAATAGAATTAATGAAGCTGCTAATTCTGTAGGAAATTTATCTTTCCTTGGAAACATGGGTATATTAGGGGTAACAGAATACATTCAACTTCCTAGACTTTTAGGATCATCGTACGCAGCTGAGAGAAAAGCTGCCAATAGCTTGTTAGGAGAAACAGGAGAAATTGTGAAAAAAGGAGATAAATATATTGCTGCAGCTCCTACAACAAAATTTGGTAAAATTTATGAAAAAGCTTCTAGGATTGGTGGGTTTGTGTTTGATCCTAAAGAGGCTGGTCAGGAACTTTCACAATATGCTTTACAGGTAGGTACACAAAACTACTTTAAAAAGGCATATGAATCAGATGACGCAACTATTTGGACAGACCTTGTAATGTATGGATATACAGGAAGGGATGAAAGAGGAAGAGGTGTTGGTGCTCTTGTCTCCAAAGAAGGTATGGAAAGCATGGTGTTAGGAGGTCTTACAGGAGGACCTATGCAAATTCGTGGAAAACTTGCACAAGGAAAGGCATTAAAGTCAAATACAGAAACTTTCTTAGATCAAATAAACAATGCTCCTACATTTAGAGATGCTTTTAAAGAAAGACTTGTTTCAGCTAATAGAGGAATAGTGCTTCAACAACAGCAACAAGATGCTGTTCTCCAAGGAGATAAGCTTGAAGCAAAAGATCTTGATGCTGACATGATGCACAACTATCTTGCTCCAAGGATCAAGTATGGTAGATTTGATATGGTGATGGGTGATATATCAGATCTTAGACAACAAGGTGCTACAGAAAAAGGACTCACCGCACTAAAACAAGAAGGATTTGCTAATGTAAATGACACTATAGAGTCTTATGGAAAAAGACTTGCGAATTTTGAAAAAGTAGCAAAAAATCTAAATGAGATATATAGATCTTATGATTTGACATATAGTGGGGTTATACTTACAGATAAAGAAGGTAAACCTATATTAAATTCTGATGGAAAACAACAAAGAAAGTATTCTCCCCTGGTTATAGACAAAATGGTGTATGCAGCTAGTAAAGTGGCTGATTATGATGTGCGTATTCCTCAGGTGAATAGTTCTTTGGTTAAGGCTGGTATTAACACACAAGATGTTATAGACAGTATAATTAAGGATGGTAAGCCTAACAAAGAAGCTACAGCAAAAGCATTAAATGATATAAACAATCTTGATGTTTTAGACACTGTAAAAGATGAACTTAAATCCGATCTTTCTGATGTTATAGAACTTTCCTTGAGAAGAAAAATGTTCATGAAGGAACATAATGACATTAAGGAAAAACCTTTAAATTATGAATTAGCTGAGGGATATGGGTATGATATAGATGAGAAAGATAAAACTCCTGTAGATGTTGTTCAAAAAGAAATAGATGCTGAGGATAAAAGAAAAGAAACAACAAAGAAACTAGAAATAGGTAAGGAGTATTCTCTCCAAGAATCTCTTAGAAAAGAGAACGGTAAACTCACCCTTGCTCCAAAAATCACTGTCCTATCACAAACACTTGGTGGAGAACTTGAAGTGAAACTGCCCAATGGCAAAACTACATTCTTATCTCCAGAACAGTTTAAAAGCTACAATATATCAGATGAGAACAACACTTCTCAAGAAATGGCTGATATATTAGATGAAGCTATTGATACAGTGTTAAAGGAGGATAAATATAAGGATGTTAAAAAGGAACTACCTAAATTAGAAGAAGGTCAGAAACTGGATAAGGTGGGATGGGTGAACTCTCTTGATAATCAAGATCTTATAGATGATGTAGAGAAAGAGTTTGACAGACAAACAAAAGAGATAATTGAAACAAAGGAAAGACAAAGAAAAGAGGCTGAGCAATTAAAGAAGAATAAAGAGGATATTGCAAAACAACAAAATGAAATTGAACAGGATTCTGGTGATGTAAACACTAACAATCCTGCTAATGATAAAGATGCTCCTGAAGGAAAGATTCCCAACGCAAACATATTGTTCATATCTGGAACATCAGAATCTGAAAAAGAAGGGTATTATATTGATGATAATGGTAATGTAAAAGATCCTTTACAAGCAGCAATACATCTTAGGAACCAAAGAGAGTTTTTAAATAATGTAGGTGGGTTTAAGAATAGAAAAGACTTAAGGGCTATTCTTGTAACAGCTAAATTACAAAAAGCTTATGGATTGGACGGTCTTGTAGAGATGTCATACAACAAACCTCTTAGTGAAATTCCTGATGTAGAAAGTGTTGATGATGGGTTTGTTGCTCAAGTGTTTGTAGAACAAGTGGGTGATAGGCTGTTCTTTGTAGATAAGAACGGTAATCAAATAGGTGAGGTTGGTGTGCAAGTGGAAAATTTGAGTGATGTTATTTTCCAAACAATGCGTACAACTAAGACCGAATATAAAGATGGTACACCAAGATATAGAAAAGATCAAAAAGAAGAGGCTAAAGCATATGCTAAAGCATGGGCTGAAGATAGAGCAACAAGGATATTTTCTATAGATCCTTCTGCTTCTCCAGTGATATACAACTTCCAAGTGTCTAGAGGTATTGCTGAAAAAGGTGAGGATAGTAATCATGTAGCAGGAACTTTAATTAATAAAAGCAATGAAGCTAAATTACTTGCTACAGATCAGACACTAATTCAAATTCCCACAGCTGGTGTAATTGCACACCATACAGGACAGATCAATATGCCTAATGGCAGACCTGTTCTTGTTCATCAAGATAATGTAGAATTCTTAAACAATATACAGTTTAAAGGAAAGAGAGCACAGGCTATTTATGAAGCTATTAACAAAATAGCTACAGAAATAAACGAACAATCTAAGGCTGGAAAGAAGGTTGTTATAAACAAGAAGCTATCTAGGTTTTTACAGAATGTTTTATATTGGAGAAAAGGATCTACAACAGAAGGATCTAATCAAATTAACATCACTGAGGATGGAACAAGTATTTCTTTCTCTGGAAAAACTTATGCTATTCCTGAAATAGCTACAAGAAAAAATGAACTTATAGAGGATATTGAAAAAGCTTTCCATAATGTAAACAATGATTCTCTTTCTGCTGATGTGTTTAGTAAACCATTCATGGAGTATTATATTGATGAGGACGGTAAGCTTTCTGAAGAACCAAGAGAATGGAACAACTACCAAACCTATTTATTATCTTCCACCTATCCTGATGGATCAGCAAGATCTGTAGCAGACACACCTCTTTCTACAAAGATTAAAAAACCTACAGATGAAGTTCCTTATACACACAATCAGAAATATTCCACTCTTATTGGACTAGATCTTCCTGTTGGTGTGATAGCTAAGCCTGAAAAGAAAGCTGAACCCACACCAGCTTCTAAAAAGGAAAGAAAGTATGATTATGATGGTGAAACAGTTAACATATTTACAACAAAATTTGGTAAGGCAGGAGAGGAAATTGATATTGAAATAGAGTTTACTGTTAAAGAAGGAGAAGCTCCTGTTCTTGTCCCAGACTCTACAATCAATGATGCTACATTAGAAAGATTTATTGGGAAGGTTAAAAAGATAAAACCTGAATTTACAGATGAAGAAGCAACAGTTGCTGCTGCAGGTAACTTAAAAGGATTATTAGCTAAAGAACTAGAATCAGATGTTGTTGTTTCTCCAGAAGCTCCTGTTGCACAACCTGCAGCCCCTGTTGTAACACCAGCCCCTACAGCTCCTGTTTCTACAGATGCTAATATTGGATATATAAGTGTAGGAGGTTTTCTAGATCAAGATAGAGAAAGAGTTATTAAAAATGCAAATGATGTACTTGGTGCTGATATAGAAAAACTTAGAAATACTCTTGAGGACTTCTTTAAAAAGAACAATCTTTCATTTGAAGAAGGTTTAGCTAAATATGATACTCCTGAATATCAAAAGAAGGCTGAAAATTATGTTAAACCAAGAACTACATCTGAATTTATTACTAATCAATATGGACAACTAATAATACCAGAATCTGGTACAGAAAGTAATATATATGCATATATAAGTGCATATAAAAATAAAAATGAAAGATTAGAAAAGTTTAAAAATCCTCAATTAGTAAAAGTAATTTCTACAAGTTCTGTTACAGGAAAAGTAACAAAGTCTGAACCTTATACACAAGAAATACCTAGTGTTTCTACAGAGGCTAAAGTTAATGTAGAAGTTGAGTCTACTGAGACTCCAAAAGAACCAGGATCATTTAATGTTAAAAATGTTAAAAAGAGAGGAAATTTAGGATTTAGAAAGGTGAGTGGGTTAGATAAGACGGATAGAATGACAGAGGCTGATTATGAAGTATTTAAAAAATGGCATGCTGAGAAAGTTCCTAATATTCCTTTTGAAGCTTTGGAGCAAATGATAAACATTAGTCCTACACAAAAAGCTTGGGGTGTTGCTGAAAATGGTGTAGCTAAGTTTGTAAGAGGTGGACTTAGAGGTACAGAATACCATGAAATTGGTGAGGTTATTTGGAACTGGATGCTATCTCCAGAACAAAGAGCTGCTATTCTTGCTGATGAAAGAAAAAGATCTGGCAAGTTTACAGACAGAGAAACTGGTAGAAAATATAACTACGATGATCCTTCTGTAAGTGATAAGATAATGAAGGAAAGAATATGGGATGATTTTTCTGATTACAGGCTTGGAAAGCTTCCTGCAAGAACACTTGGAGAAAAGGTGAGAAGATTCTTCAAAATGATTATGGACTTCTTCAAGAGCTTTGTAACAAAACCTTCTCTTAAAGAAGATTTGTTTAAAGCTATTGATACAGGAAAGTTTAAAGATAGACAACTATCTGCTGAATCAAAATCCATGCCTCCTCAATATAGAGCTGCTGGACACCTTACAGAAGAGCAAACAAATGCTTATGTTAAGGATATGACAAGCATTGCTTCTGCTATCATTCTTGGTAATGGTAAAAGAGGAACAATTGATAAGTCTGCTATATTCAATCTAAGAAGCCTTACAAGCGATGATGTATTTAGTAAGGTGGAAGAAATATATGAAGAACAAGGATTAAGAGAAGAGTTTGGAGACATCACTTGGAAAGATCTTGTTGATAAAACAAAGCAAGAGTTAAAGGTTCTTTTGAAGGTGGACTTTAATGAGGAAGATCTTATAAACATAAATGATTCAGAAACAAATAGAAATGACTATGCTAAAGAACCCTTTTCTACAGATTATAAGAAAAGTGCTCCTGTAGGTATTAAGTTTGTGTCTGCTACACTTCCTGAAACAGTTCCAACAAATCAGGAAAATAGTAATTCATTCAAACTTCCTGATCCTAAGGTGAATCCAAAAACCGAAACATTCTCCCTTGTTCCTTACACAAGAGTGTTTAATACAATGCTTGATAAGCTGAAAAACACTGCATCAATAAAGAAGGTGGTTAACAAGCTTATAAAGCTTGCTGAACAAGATGCTAACTATGTTAGGATGTTTAAAGCACTTGGTGGATTTTATTCCACTAATTTAGAAGGTAAAATGGAAAAAACCATCAACTTCAAAAATTTCAAGTTTGATGATTGGAGGCTTTTTGTTCAAATGATGCAGACATACACTAAACAAAAACCTGATGCTGTTATACAATATGTTTCTCAAGGACAAGTGAATTCTCGTTCTGCTATGGTTACAGATATAGTGAATGTAACAACAAGAGGATGGATACAAAACATGAGAAGTCTTGCAAAAGAACCAGACTCTTATGTTACATACAATAGTGGTACAGGAACTTATTCAATCACTGATCTATCTGGAATACCTACAAAAACCCCTCAAGAGAAAGAAGTATTTTTGAGTAAGCTTGGAATATCTTTCCCTGTAGAAGCATTTAATAAACTTAAAGAACCACAGCAAAAAGAATTCACCCTTGCCGTAGCTAGTCTCAAAAGGTATCTGCAAGATGCTAAAGAGATTATGAACATTAAGAAAAAGACATTAGATGTTGCTGGTCAATATGATACACTTGCAGAACTGCTTGTAAGTGTGACACACCCTAACATGGAAACTATAAGATTCAATCTTAAAGGGAAACAGTCTAATTCTTATGCAGATAGCAATGCTCCTTCTATATTAGAAAGTGAGTTTAATGAAGTGGAAACTTTAGATGAGCTCCTTAAACTCAGACCAGAACTAAATGATATATATTCAAAAAATTCTGTTATTCTTAAAAAAGGAGGATTATTCTTTGATAAACAAGGAAAAAGAACATCTTTACAGTTAAAGGTGGGATATATTGAGGGTACAAAGTATAATGATGATAATAAAGGAATCACTTCTGTAGACCTTAACAAAGGAGCTAGATTCACTCAAGAGATCAACCAAAATCTTCTTGGTCAGTATTACATCATGATTCCTGCTGATGGATCTACAGAATGGATGATGAACCTGGGAAATCATATTGCTTTTGAAGATGTAGAACAAGGAACTGATGGATGGAAACAAATTAATAAAATCTTTAGAGGATATTTGACAGATGAGGTGGCTTTAGCTTTAGATGCTGATAACAGGAAACAGTTAAAGAATGTTGGTAATTTAGATAAAATTGCTGAGATAGAATCTAAATTAGAAACTTTAAATGCTGTAGATAAAAAATCAGATGCTCAAAAAGAAGAAATTAAAAAGTTAAATGCTGAACTAGAATACCTAAAGAAAAAACCTTACGATTTACGTTTCTTTAAAGATGTTCTTTCTGAGAAAGTGTTGTCTGGAATTAATGAAATGATTGCAGAAGAAAGAACACAAGAGGATATTGAGAAGTATATTGATGACAATATTGATAGTGTAAACGCATCAATAAAACAATACTTAGATGGAAGGGCTGATGAAACAATTCAAATTTTGATGCAAAATGGTCAAATAGAACTTGTTAAAAAGGATGATAAGAGTGAGGTGGATTATTATAAATACCCCATGTTAAATGATTCATTTGCTAAGAATGAATCTATAAACAAGAATAATCTTACGTTAGAGGAGATTAGAAACATTGTAACTTTTGCTAATGTAAACTATGAAATAAACAACACAGAATTTCATAAAATCCTATTTGGAGATCCCTACCAGTTTGCTATTAAGAACGATGAAACTCTTGATGCTACAAAAAGGTTCAAATCTTTCCTATCTCCTAGAAGAAAAACTATTGATGCTCCTGAATTCAACACATTCCTTAATGAAGAAATGAATAGAGCAGGGGATGTAGAATTACAACCTGGAGACCCTGGGTATCATGAATTCAAATCATGGATGGATACAGTCACTGTAAATGATGTAACAATTGCAGGATCTGTAGCTAACATGAAAAATGTATCTGAAGAAGTGAAAAAAGCATTTGCTAAGACAAATGAGGGGGATGCATCTTCTATAATTATGGATGGTACGTACAGAGAAATGAAGATTAAAAATGGTCAATGGAATGATAAAGGTGCAGAAGAAGCTTGGCATCAGTGGCAAATGGCTTTCACAAGACAAAATCTTCCTTCCTCCGTGTTTAAATATTCAAACGATGCTAGAGGAAAAGCTCTTGAAGCACACGATAAAGCTCTTCTTAAAACAAAAGAACCTAAGCATGTAATTGAGGTGGTTAAACCTATTGTATCTGGTGTAACCAATGGAACAAATAACATTAAACTTGTTTTAGATAAGGATTCTCAAATGCCTCTTTATTATAGCATGGTGAAAGGTACAAACCTTGAAAACCTGTATATAAAGATGATGAAAGAGAAGAAGGCATACATCATCATGATTTCTGGTAGAAAGGTTGGTGCTGAGGCTATTCATGATCTATACACTCAAAAAGGAGAATTTAATGATGCAGCTTTTAACAATAACGTAGAAGTAACTTGGAAGTCTTATGGTGTGCAGGTGGAAACATCTTATGAGGGAGGTGAACTGGTAACAAAAGGTTCACAAGCTACAAAGCTTTCTACATTAGACCTTTATGAGAACGGTGAACCTATTGGTGCCACTGATGAAAGAAAAGAGGAAATTGCTAAAGAGGTTAAGAGAAACAACGATCTCTTAGACAAACTTCACCAGAATGGTTATGAAAGATTGTTAAAAAAACTTGGTGTAGAAGATCTTGGTGGATCATATAAAATAGTTGACAAAAGAGCTCTTGCTAAATCTTTACAAGATGAGATATTTAGAAGAGAGCTTTCTGACAATATTAAAGATTCTGTTCAGGTGGATGAGGATGGAGAGTTTCCAATTCCTTTTGAAGCATCTCCTGCCTATTTACAAATTAAGAGCATTCTCTATTCATTTATAGATAAGGAAATTACATCTCAAAAGGTATATGGTGGAGCATATGTACAAGCTCCTGTTACACTTTGGGAGAACGCTAAAGCTGGAAGAAAAATTGCAATTAAAGAAGGAGATACATACAAGCAAATCACAAGACAAGAGTATGATACTTATTCTCCAGAAGAACAAAAGAAAGTGGTGTTAACAGACGACACTCTTAAGTTTTATGAAGATGAGGATGGTGAACGTTATTGTCAGGTTATGCTTCCTCATTGGTTCAAAGGAAAGCTTGGTAAGCATGCAAATAAATCTGATGAAGAGCTTATAAAGTTCCTCAATTCTACAAAAGAAGGAGAAGAAATATTGTCTGGGATAGGATTCAGGATTCCTACACAATCTCTTTCTTCTATAGAGGCATTTAAAGTGAAAGGATTTCTTCCTCAATACATGGGTAAAACAGTGATTGTTCCTTCAGAGATCACTACAAAAGCAGGATCGGATTTTGATATAGATAAACTTAATATGTATTTAAAAGCTGTATATGTTGATAAATACGGTGATATTAAGATTGCAAAATTAAAAGAAACAGAAGAAGCTACAAGAGAGTTTTATGGTAAGGTGTTTGATGATAAGCTTGAGAACCAAAAACTAAGTAAGGCTGAGTTGCTTGAGGCTTTAGATATATTCACATATGAACTTGAAGATCCTAAAAATCTTGTTGAAAAATACATTCACACCATAGAATCATTTATGGAAAATGTTCAAGATGCTGCAGATGCTTCTGATGAAATACTTAAACAACTTGAAAAGCTTGGAGATAAAAATTTCCAAGGTGCTCTAAAACAAAACTTTGTAGACAATATGTACAGACGTTCTCTTGAGAACGAATATTATGATTCTTTAGAGAAGCTTGTAACATTCCCTGAGAACTTCCAAAGGCTTATTTCTCCTGTAAGTGATGATGGTCTTAAAGACATTTCTGATGAACTTGATGTGCTGAGAGGGTATGATGAAACTAAGATTAAGAACAGGCTTCTTAACAGAAACTATATGACCTCTCTTAGACATGCGTTTGTTACAGCCAAAAGATGGGTGGGTATTGCTGCTGTTAATATTACAGGACATTCTCTTACACAGAAATTTAAAGCATACATTGATCCAGCTAGATTTGAAAATGTACCTTTGGCTGACAGAAAAATATTAAAATATGGAAATGGGGAAGTGCTATTGGATCACAACAAGATTGAAAAAGATGGTAAAAGTTACATATCCCTTTCTGGCAGGTTTGATGGTGATGGTAAATTTATATCTGATGGACTTTCTGGATTCGCAACTGCTTTTGTGGATGTGGCAAAAGATCCTTACATTCTTAAGATAATAAAAAGTGATCTTGCTGTAGGCACATTTATGTTCTTAAGAAGAATAGGTGTTCCTAAAAAACAGCTTATTATGTTCATGAATCAACCAATTATTGATGAGTATTTAACAATGCTTGACAATAAAGGAGTTAGAACCTTATTTGATTCTAGATATATAACAGCTATTCAGAACAAGTTCCCTTCAATTGAAGCTTTTGAGGTGAAAGATCTTGAAGGATTTAACAAAGAAGAACTGGCAGACAATATTAAAAATTATTATGCTACAAAAGATCTTGGAGATTACAAAAACTTTGAACAAGTTAACATATTCTACGAGTTTTTGAAATATGCTAAGATGGCTGAATATAATTTTAAGTTTACACAAGCTTCTAATTATGACACCACTAAGTTCCAAAGCGGAGATTCTTTACAATTAAAGCAATGGAGAACAGAAGGAGCTCAAAACAAAAACATTATTTCTTCTGTAGGAGAGCTTCTAGAAAAAACATTTATAGGGGTGCAGGCAAACATTCTTGATAAAAGTATGGATGCAATGGGTGAAGTGCTTCCTTTAGAACAACCTAAGTTTACAAGTATTACAAATGAGGTGCTAAGACCTTATGAGCAAGATTTGTTCCTTGGCAAAGATAAGTTTGACAAAATAGCTAATAAAATTAAGGCTGCCTTCTTAGACTATGTTATACAAAAAAGGTCTGATGTTGCAACAAATCTTCAACAACAATTGGTTGATGACAAGAAATCTGTTGCACAAATGCTTGTAAAAGCTAAACAAACCTATCCAAATGTCCAATTGATTCAAGATCTTGAAGTGGATAGCTCAGGTAGAATTGGTGGTGCTCAAACTATTAAGCTTAAAGTGAATGAGAAAATAGCATATAATGAGAATATGTACCAGGGAATGATGAGAGAGTTGAGAGATGACCCTAATACAAATGCTCTATATAAAGGGATTGTAAGACTTGCTATTTTACAGGGTACATATCAATCTGCTATTTCTATCAAAAATGTTATTCCTGTAGAAGACTATGCTTCTCACATCACTCCTATCATATCATCTTTACAAGTGGATGATGAATTAAGGGCATTTGCTACATCTAATGAATTCCAAAGAAACGAATGGCAAGATAATGATGTTGTTCCTATATTGGAACCTAGATTTAAAGAAGTGGAAAATCTTACATATGATGACTTTGCTCCTAGACAGTTTCAGGCTGCTTTAGTAAAATTGCAAAGAGGGGATAGAACAGTGTATGTTCCTGGACCATTTCCTTCTATTTCAGAATTAAATGTTAAATCTAGCAATAGACAAATCCTTCTTGTAAATACAAAATATCAAGCTAAAGCATCTAATTATGATGTGATTAAAGTGCCTAGAGCAGTTTCTATAGATAAGAAAAAGGCTGAAGAAGGAAAGATAGATGTTGCTACAGGGCTTGAAATCACCAACCAAACTTATGCTGAAAAGATTAAGAAAGGTGACACATCTCTTCAAAACTACTATGGATATCAAAAGGTGAAATATGCTGATGGTTCTCCAGTGGTAGCTAGCTATGATGGAGAAGGTAATCCTGTATATGTGTACAAGTTTATCAATTTACATGGTGATGGAATGTATGCAACAGAGTATTATGGAGATGGAAGACCTTCTATTTTCAACAATGGTTCTCAAAAGAACGTTAAGAATGTAGGAGGTACGTTAATATCTAACGAGATTCCAGACCAAGATATTATTAATTATTATGGAGGAGAATCTGTTCCCCTCTCTGAGGCAGACCCTATTACAGCAACAATTGAAAAAGAATCAGAAAATGTTGTATCTTCACAACCATCTACTAGTGTTGAAGGTACAGAAGTTGCTCCAGAAGTTAGATATAAAGATAAAGCAAAGAGAATTAGAATAGAATATCCTTCTAAAATTAGTCAAGGGTCTTTATATAATGATTTAAATTCAAATGAACTTATTCAACTTTCTAGAATAGAACATTCAAGCAATATAGCTGAACAAATTGAAATTTATCAAGATTATGCAGAAGCAATTGCTAAAAAATATGGAGGTCCTGCAGGAGATTATGTTGGTGAAACTGAAAGTGAAATAACAATTGAAGAAGCAGAATTCTTAAGAGATCATCCTCAGTTTGCAAAAGATTTCATTGAAGGTTTTTTAAATAGTGAACTTGGAGATGGTAAAACTATGCAAGACTATGCTCAAGCTCTTCTTGATCAAAATGAAAGATTAGTAGATACAGCACAGATGTCTTTATTTGATCCAAATAATGAAGATCTTGAGGGTGCAGATGAACCAAATCCTTGTGGACAATAAACTAATAAACAATGAGTAATAATTGTAGAGTTAAGTATATAGATAAAAACTTTAGTGAATATCCTGAACTTAGGGATAAGCTCACTGATATATACCATGATGTTTGGAGACAAATCACTGGTTCTAAATTGTTTAGAGAATATGGAAGTGGACCAAGTGCTACGTACCTATTCTCTTCTCCAGGAACAGAACAAAACAAAAAACAAATAGAGTTAATCAAAAAGATTAATAAGTCTTTAAATACTCCAGAAGGAACTTCTGTAATTCAGTCAAAACCCACTAAGGCAGGAAATAATGCTAAGGTGGTTATAAACGTACATCCTATTGCTCAACAGGAATATAATAAGATACAACAATCAAAACCTCCTACACAAGGAACATTATTTCAAAAAGAAGGAACAGAAAGCTCTACAGCATCACCTAAAACACTTGCTCTTATTAAGGATTTCATCAAGAGAATAGGTGTCGACATTAAAGGAATGCAAAATATCTATATAAATGGTGTTAAGCAAAATGCTAACGGTGCTGCTCTTATTACACAGAAGCTTATTCAAGTGATTGAGGGTATGGAGAATGTTGCTCTTACAGAAGAAGCAATGCACTTTGCTGTTGAAATCATAAAACAAACAAATCCAAAACTTTACAAAACCCTTCTTAAGGAAATAAACAACTATGCTTTATATAAGCAAGTGTTAGATGAGTATGGTACAGATCCTCGCTATCAAGGAAAAGATGGTAAACCAGATATACTGAAGCTTAAAGATGAAGCTATAGCAAAGGTGCTAACAGAAACCATCATTAACCAAAATGAAGGAAGTACAGAGAAACCAGAACTCCTGGCTAAAACACAATCTTTATGGTCTTCTATAGTGGAATGGTTGAAAGGGTTGTTTATGAAGAGTGGGTTTGACAGAGCTGCTATGGACATTATTACAGGGAAGGAAATAGGAACAGCTGAAGATATTAGAGCTGAGGAAGGCACTGTGTTCTTACAAAAGAACAAACAACAAGACACTGTTGATAAGTTAAAATCTGTAGACTCCAGGCTTACAAAGAAGGAAGTGGTTGTTGATGGTGAAAAACAGGATAGGTATTTCTTAGATGGTGTTACACAGATAGCTAAAAGGGTGAGTGATGAAATTAAAGATTGGTATAAAAGAAGGTTTGATGGTGGTGAAATTCTAAAAACTGAATACGCAAAAGCTGTTGATGATCTTAAATCAGATAAGGGAACAAAAGGACATGCTGATTTTGAATACTTAATAAGAGGATTAAATGATGGTAGAGGTGGTGTATTGGTTGATGAGAACGGATACCTTAGAGATAGACCACTTGATGATTCAGGATATGTTCCTCAAATGGACCCTAATGATCCAGATAGAGTGATATATAACACTCTTAAAGAGAATCTTTATGAAAGGCTTAAGTCATTAGACAAAACAGATGCTAATGGTAATAGAACAGTGTTCCTTTCTGAAATGCAGATATTTGATCCTAAAACAAATAAGGCTGGTACAATAGATCTTATGGCTATCACTCCTGATGGAAATTTGAATCTTCTTGACTGGAAGTTTATGGCTCTATCAGATGCTTATGAAGATGTTCCTTGGTATAAAGTGGCTGCTTGGAAGAACCAAATGGATCAATATAAAACAATGCTAATCAATGCATATGGTGTTAAAGAAGAGCAGTTTGACCAAACAAGAATGATTCCTATAAAGGCTAAATACTCTGAAGGAAACATTAAACAAAAGATACTTCCTGAATTATTAGGAATTGAAATAGGTGCTATAGATCCTAAAAAGGTAACAGATAGCTACCTGCTTCCTGTAGGACTTGAAGAAGAAAAAACAGGAAATGATGATGTAGATAAACTGTTGAGAAAGCTTAATGCAGATTATAGAAAGCTTTCTGAAAAGACTGTTCTTCCTTCAGAGAAGAAAACTAAAGCTGAGCAATTAAACGCTTTGTTTACAGCAATTAGACAATTGCAAATGAGGCAAAACCTCAAACCTTTATTGGAACAAGCTAAGGTGTTTAATTCTGGCATTAAGGCTTTGATTGATAGATATGAAAAGAATTGGAAAGGTAAAGATCCTAAATCTTTCTCTGAGGCTGAAATAAATGCTTTTACAAAAGAATTTGCTGATGCAGAAAAAGCATTAAAAACCTATACAACATTAGACGTTGATCTTGCAGATCTTTTTATGGAGGAAGAAGATACAGATTTAGAAAAAGATCTTGATAAGACAGTGAAGATAGCTAGAAAATTAGAAAGTGCACTGGATAGAGCAAATACAGCTTTTGTAAAAGATTTTATTGGTAAAGCTGAAGGGGTGGAAGATGTTACAAAAGAAGAAAAAACAATTAGTGGACTGGCTAAATGGTGGAGTGATACAGCAACATTACAACTTAACTCTGCAAAAATTCTATTTAGAAAGGCTAATAGAGCTCTCACTTTTGCAGCAATGGACACTGTTGACCAAAGTAAAAAGCTTAAGCTTATAAAAGAAGAATATGATAAGTGGGCAAGGGCTAAAGGACTTACAAATAAAAACTACTTTGATATTCTTAAAAAGAAAGATAGCAATGAACTGATTGATGAATTTCAATCTGAATTCTATAAAGAACTACAGAAAAAGATAAACAGCAAAGATCCAGAATTGTTTAAATGGATTAAAGATAATATTAACATTTCTGAGTATAACGCTTTCTTAAAAGAAGAAATTGCTAAGGAAAAGAAAAGAATTATAGAAAAATATAAAGATAGGGAGCAGTCTGAGGAAAACAACCAAAAGATGAATAATGAACTATCTAAAGTGGACAAGTTGTATAACACATCAACAACAAATTCTGCTGGATGGTTTCAATATGAACTTATTAAGAAGTTTCCTAAAGAGAAATGGCAAACTGCAGAATGGAAAGAATTACATAAAAAAGATTCTGCTGGTAATTATGTGAACAAACCTGCTCTTGATTTCTTTGATTACATTAGAAAAAGAAATGAATACTATCGTTCTATAGGATATTTATCAAGAGGAGAAGATAGAACATTTCTTCCCTGGGTGAGGAAGAGTCTTGTTGAAAAACTAGCTATGGGTGGAAACATCACTATAGGTGAACAGTTTTTACAATCTATATCTATGAATGAAGGAGATGTTGGATATGGTAAGACAGATCCACATACAGGAAGACCTATAGATACAATTCCTAAATACTTTACAACACCTCTTGAAGGAGAGGCTAGTAATGATCTATTTAAAAACATAGCCTTGTATAATGAAATGGCTATTAAGTTTAAATACTTATCAGAGATTGAGGATCAAGCTCTTGCACTAGTGGATCTTGAAAGAAACAAAAGTACAATAGCCACTTCTATATTCTCTAAAACTAAATACAAAGATGGTAAAATAGAAGTTTCTCCAGACAACAGCAAGAATGCTGAGCTTATAGAGAGCATGGTGAAAGGTATTATATATGGACAAAAGTACCTTCAAAATGATAGTTTTGATCAAGCCCTTGCTAAGTTTGGTAATTTTGGAAAAACTATAAACGAGAAACTTGGAGTGAAAATCTTCCCAGAAAATCTGGAAGGAAGACAAGTTTCTTTAAATAAGTCTATTAATACACTAAATAGACTATTCCAAATGAAGGCTATGGGATGGAATGCTCTATCTGCTACATCCAACTTGTTTGGTGGTACATTCCAGTCTATAATAAATTCAGGAAAATATTATACAAAATCTGATTATTTAGCTGTTGAGGCTTGGATTAATGCAAAAATGATAGGGATTGGAGATAAGGAATATCAGAAAAAAGCTGTAGGAGCTTTGGAATACTTCCTTCCTCTTACAGAAAACTATAACAGAGACCTTGCTAAGAAGCTTTCTTTGAGTACATTAAATCAGGAGAACATTCAAGATGCTCTAATGATATTAATGAGACAGTCTGATAAACATGTTCAAACAGTTAACTTCTATTCTTTCTTAAGAAACTCAATTGTAGAAAATGGAGAGGTGGTAAATGCTAGAGAATATTTAAGAAAAACTCCTGAATATGCTACAATGTACGAGGGTACATTTGAACAAAGAAAAGCTAAAGAAGCTAAGTTTGAAGAAGATGTTAAGAAATTAATAGAAGAAAAGAGCGTTCTTAAACTTGGTGAAGTAGTTGATAATGAGTTTGTTATACCAGGTGTTGACAGAAAAAGTGAAAGTGTGGTTGCTCTTAGAAGAAAGATTCAGCAGGTGAGCAAGGATGCTCTTGGTAACATGACAGAAGATAGTAGAAGGTTAATTGATATGAACGTTTATGGAAGTTCATTCATGGTGTTCAAAAACTGGATTCCTAGGCTTGTGGATGTTAGGGTGGGAGACTTAAAATACAATTCAGCATCTGATGCTTATGAATGGGGTAGGATGAGAATGGTGTTTGGAATGCTTTCTTTAAATGTTATGAAGAGTGTAAAAAGACTTAGAAATACACTTGTAGGAAATGAGAAAGGTGTGGAATACATGAGAGAAATGTGGGAAAAGAAAAAAGAGGCATATGAAAGAGAGACAGGAAAAACTCTCAATATGACAGAGGGTGAGTTTATGGAGCTTGTAAGAAGAAACTTAAAAAGCCAGATGACAGACACAATGTTCTTGTTAGCTCTGATAGGATTGGTGGCAGCTTTAAAAGCAAATGCTCCAGATGATGATGAGGACCCATTAGTAAAGAATCAATATAAGTTTTTAATGAAAGCTGCTGATAAGCTAAGGGATGAGATTACATATTTCTACAATCCAGCAAACTTAATGCAATTGGTTTCTGGGGGTATTTTTCCATCATTAGATCTCATCACCAACTTTGAGAAAATCCTAGAAAACTTTTTAACGGAAAACTACGCACTTGTGATTGGTGATGAGGAGCTTGAAGAAAGCAATAAGGTGATTAAATATGTGATGAAACAGTTCCCTGTTCTTAACCAAATTCAACAATATCTTCCCATGTTTGTTCCAGAGGTAGCTAAGGATCTTGGAATAAAAGCTCAATCACAATCAGGGTTCATCCAATAGCTATATTATGCCAACATTCTTATATTGGTACATTGTTTATACAAGTAGATGATTTAACTTTACAAATCCGTAAATAGACATATGAATGTAAATTGTACAGCTAAACCTTGCCCTGTAATACTGGACAGCACCTGTGTTTTCTACTCAGGTGGTAAGCTTTTATATACAGGTATAAAGACAAATGACAATTTACAGATAGCTCTTGAGAAGATAGATGCTAAGTTTCAAGATGCTAATATAGGATATGTATTTGAGAATGGAATAATACAATCTTCTCCTGGACAGCCTGTAAAACTAGGTGGATCTTTAACAGGAAACACCGTAATTAACAGCAATAGTTTTACATTCAAGCTCTCAGGAACTATTGAATCTCAGGCATTTATAACAACAGGAGGTACATCTTCTCAGTTTGTTAAAGGAGATGGTTCTTTAGACAGCACCCCTTATCAACCTTCTGGAAACTACATTACAGCTCTTACAGGAGATGGAACAGCTAGTGGTCCTGGGAGTGCTCTATTCACCTTGTCAAACAGTGGGGTGATAGCTAACACATATGGAAGCAGTTCTCAAGTGCCTGTAATTACAGTGGATGCTAAGGGAAGAGTGACAAATGTGAACAACACTTCCATCAACTATCCTCCACAATTATTGTTCTTTTCTGGAGATGTTGGAGGAGCTGGTCAAACAGGAGCTAATGTAACTCTCACACTTAATAATGTAAACTCAAACGTATTTCCTGCCATCACCCCTCTTAAGTTTGCTGTAAATGCAAAAGGGTTAGTGACAGGAGCTGCTCCTCTTACAAACCTTGACATATTTGCTTTATTAGGATATACACCTGTTCCTCAGACACGCACATTAACAATCAATGGTGTAACATATGATTTGAGTGCAAACAGAAGTTGGACTATTCCAGCTGCTCTTCCTTCTCAAACAGGAAATGCTGGGAAGTATTTAAAAACTGATGGAACAGTAGCTAGCTGGCAAACAGTGGATGCTCTTCCTTCCCAAACTGGTAATTCAGGAAAGTTTTTAACAACAAATGGAACAATAGCCTCATGGCAAAACCTTCCTCCTTCTGGTGTTACAAGTGTTGGCTTATCTATGCCTTCAGCTTTCACTGTCACCAACTCACCTGTTACATCTAGTGGAACTCTCACTGTTACAGGGGCTGGAACAGCTTCTCAATATATAAGAGGTGATGGTCAGCTTGCAACACTTCCTTCTTCTCCAAGTGGTGGAGGATCTAGTATAAGTTACTACCTTAATGGTAGTGTTCCTTCTTCTGTTGTTGGGTATGAACAGATGAGTAAGAATCCTGTAATAGGGACAGGAACAAACTATTCCACTTCTACAGATGGACTTATTGCTCAGTTTTTAACAGATGTTGGTGATCCAAACCTACTTAATATTCCTGGAGGAGCATGGTTAATAGATCTTTATTTTAGTGCTAGCTCTGCAGGAGGATCTCCTAATTTCTATGTAGAGCTGTATAAATACGATGGGGCTGTATTCACACTTATTGCTTCTAATTCCACATCTCCAGAGGTTATTACAAATGGTACAGCTGTAGATGTGGAATTAGAAGCAATAAGTGTGAATACAG